>Ga0114978_10000093_pt1 | contig 69252 bp, 115 predicted proteins | sample S_140212_EF_Meta_FD_87027 | JGI IMG/M metagenome (GOLD analysis project Ga0114978, IMG submission 87027) | Freshwater microbial communities from Lake Simoncouche, Canada to study carbon cycling - S_140212_EF_MetaG | ecosystem: Environmental > Aquatic > Freshwater > Lake | place: Lake...
ATTTGTGCCATCAACATTAGAAACATATAGGGCATTAATTTTATAAACTTGACCACTAGCTCCAGAGTTAGTAACAATGGCAGTAGCCGAAGTTGTTACAGCAAGAACCGCTGTTTTGCCTGTGATTGTTGTTACGTTAACTATATTTGGTGCTGCCATAATTTTTCCTTAACCGCCAAAAACTATTGCCATTGCAATAGATTTTCCTGTTGATGCTTTTGTATTTAATTGTGTCTGAATTGCGCTGGAAACTCCGTCAAGGTAGCCAATCTCGGTATCGGACACATTCGCTACCACTGCTTGATAAACCGTTGGTGTAGCCCACGCAAGACCTGTTGCAGTACTAGAGTTTGCCGTGAGAACAGTTCCGTTTGAACCAACAGCCAATCTTGAAATAGTGTTATCTGCAGTGCCAACAACAACATCACCTTTTGCATCATATGTATTCAAAACAGCATTTAATGGAGCAACACCAACTTCAATCCAGTTTGTTCCGTAGTAAATGTAAGTACCACCAGTATCTGAATCAAACCAAATTTGTCCAGCGATTGGGCTTGTCGGAGCAGAAGATTGAACTTGAGCAACCATTGCGCTTGCACCCAACTCAATCCATTGAGAATCGTAGTAAGTAAAAGATTGTGCGGTATCTGAATCAAACCACATATTTCCTTCTGCAGGAGATGCTGGTGGTGAAGAACTTACGGTTACAGAAGTAATTCCTGCCCCAGCACCAATTTCAATCCACTGAGAGTCATAATAGACAAATGTTTTTGCTGTATCTTCATCAAACCATATTTGCCCAGACTGTGGTGATGCAGGGGCGTTTGCGGAAACAGTCGCCCCACCAATAATTGTTGCGTTAACCCACTGTGATCCATTCCATTTTAAAAATTGACCAACAGATGCACTTGCGATTGTTACATCTGAAAGGTCATCAATTGAACCAACTGTGCTTGCTACTCCAGGGACAAATTTAGTTCCATTAAATTTAAGAACTTGACTAACTGATGCACTTGTAGGATCTATCTCAACACCGTTTACATACAAACCTTGTGCTTTGAAGGTATCGTCAGTCTTTAATATGTCTGCTGAAACTCTGTAAAGGTTGGTATCACCAACTACAGCACCAGAACCCCAAAGTAATTTACCGCCAGCTTCTAGGACTAAACGTGATTCAGTTTCAGCGTTAACACCAATTTCTACAGCAGAGGACGCTGCAGAAGCAAACTTTCTGGCTTTAATTTTTTCTAAAAATGTTGTCATTGGGCCTCAACCCTCGTCTATGTTCTAAACAACCCCTCAAGATTGTTTATATTTACTTAACCTATTACTACGACTCTGTATTGATTAGTTGTTGGTGCTACGGCAAATCTAAGCGTTACTGTATTTGAGCCAGTAACTTCCATATCTGGAATGACCATGATAGTACTAGACACTTCGTACACGCTTACGTGTACATCTTGAGTACCTAGACTGTGTGTAATCGTATAATCAACAGCAGAGCCATCTCCAAATGTTGTTGCATAGCGGGTCATGAACCCTAAGTTTGTTTTTGCTCCAGCAGCAGTACTTGCTCCAGTACCACCATCTGCAACAGCAACATCAGTGCCATTCCAGATACCAGTAGTAATTGTACCAAGTGTTGTAATGCTAGATTGACCTACATACGTTGAGGCAATATCAACATCATTAGCATTTACGGTGATTCGCCCAGCGGTACCGATTACATCAATAGTGTTGCCAGACTTAGTAAGACCAGCTCCAGCAGTGATTTGTCCAGCTCCAGAGAATTGTACAAAAGTTAAGGAAGTAGACCCAAGTGTTATTGTGTCATTAGTTGTAAGGACAAAACCACTATCGGCGTTAACTGTACCTTCGGAAACAAAGGTAAACATGCCAGTTGTTACTTCTGCAGAAATATCAGCGTCACTAGAACGTGACCAAGCACCCGCTGCTACATCATAAATACCGTTAGCTGAAGATGTGCTTTGGTCTTTAACAAGAATGCGGTCACCTGCGATTACGCTGATTCCGTCAATTGTCTGAGTTCCTGATAAAGTGATGTTTGCAGTTGTAGCAACACGAACAGATGCTTTAACATCCAATCCAGAGCGAGCGGCGTCAACATACGCTTTAGTTGCGGCGTCTTGAGCGCTGGTAGGGTCAGCAAGACCAGTTATTTTTTGACTATTGAATGCAAAAGACGATACAGGGCTAGCTAGTTTTTCAAAAGCAATAGCTGCAGCTGCATTAATATCTACGTTAGTGATTGTTCCATCAAGAATTTTGTCACTAGTTACAGCACCAGTAGTAATATCTCCTGCTACTATGCTGTTAGATAGGTTTAGTTTACTGTAGGCAATTGCGGCTGCAGCATCTATATCCGCATTAACAAATGTTCCCGAAACTGTCTTCCAGGCAGTGCCATTCCAAACGTAAATTCGCTTATCTCCAACGGTAGAGTTGAAGTATATTTGTCCTTCTACAGGAGATGAGGGTGCACTTGCTAATGCTTGAATTTTCGCATTTTGCAGTTCGTTTTTGTTAAGGTTTACATTATTTAAAAACTTAGGCATTGTACATCCTTATGACAGATAGGCCGAGCCACTAAAGGCCGCAGCAAAGTTTACCATTAATGAGTTAAGGCTGAGATAGGTGACATCACCAAGACAAGTGCTTCCACCACTATCTACAACAGCTACACCTGCTGGGTAATACCCTAAGTTGTGAGTAATTGTCCATGTTGTTGACGCTGCTGACTGTGTATGTTGGTAATAAGTTACTTGTCCAACTGGAAAAGTAAAGTTAAGAGTTTGTGTTGGAGAAGTACCCGTAATTGATACCGCTAATGGTCCAGCGCTTACAGTTCCAACAGTTAATGCATTTGGTGGACCAGCAGCTCCTGGATCAGTAACTTGAATAACATCAGTACTTTTTTGAGTTACCGATACAGTTTTGCGCTTCCTAACAACTTCTACGGTCATACTGGTTCCGTAGATGTAGCTGCTTCAACAATAAGCGCTCCTTTGACTAACTGATCCCAATCTCCTACAGAATCTTGGACAAAAATGTCATAAGTGTATGTTCCTGCAGCAATATCGTTTTTGTTAGATATGTGCAATTCTAAAGTAGCCCCACTGCTTGGAGCAAGATATCCACGCTTATTGGCTGGAGTTAGGGCAATGATAGTATTTTCTGCAGGAACAGACGCATACCATCTTAAATCTAGTACTGTGGTTCCAGCAGAGTTCTTTGCTTGCATGAATGCGCTTTGAATCGCCAGAAGAGCACTTTCTTCGTCACGCCACGTAAATACACGGCGGAAATCAGTTCGTTGTGTATAGCGTAATTCCATAGCGTCGTCATCCTCCGATGGGGTAACAGATGTATAACTAGATACGTTAATTGTGCCTTTAGCAATAGGTTGATAAAGTTCATCAACTGTTGCCCATACATCATACGCCAAATTACCTTCAGGCAAATCAATAGTCTCGTCGGCGTTTAAAGAAAGCCTGACGTTATTGTTTCCCATTACTTCTGCATTTATTTCTTTTTTGTAATTGGAAGTTACCTGTACATAAGCGTTTGGATCAGTTGCCCCAACACGCCAGTGAGTTCGTCGGCTCTTTACACATATTTGCCTATTCCATGGAAGACCTCTAATCAAGTCATAATTGATTACAGTCACCATTAGTAAACTCCCTCGCAACAGGCATCTCGGCTACCGCAGTTTGGACAGCGGTAGTGAGCGTGCTCAGGGTTCATTCGTACTCCGCAGTGTATGCACTGCTCGCTGCAATCTCTAGTAGGCGTGTCCACCTACATAGTTTACTCTATTTATTAGGGTACAAGATTGCGTGAGGTACACGATGGCGTATATTACTTTCCATATAAGTGTTGCCCTCTTCCCATGCCTCATCGCTGTCAAACAACCTGAGAACATGTACGCAAGGATCGTGCCCTTCATTAAACTCAAATTCTTCGTCTACGGTTAGAGGAACACCATCATGGGTTTCACAGGTTGTGTATAAACACCATTTGTGATCTATTCCATACTCTAACCATGTATCAAAGTCCATCTCTTTTTTCTTAACCACTTTTTGTCTCCTAGGATACTTGTAATGTGACTTCGTATATTCCATAACTAGTTTGATCAATAGACAATACAGATATACGACGATAACCCTGCGCTTGAGCCATCTTAATAGCCTGGTCCCTAGCATCGTGCATCGCTGGAGTATTGATTGTATAAGTTGATACCACAAGTTATCCTCTGAGTCTAGTCGTGTCAATCATTTAAAGTTCTGTAATGTCAATCATTTTTATAAAATTTAGGTATTTTTTTGTGAGTTTGTCTGTCTTCGTGTTCTCTTCTGTTTCTTTTACCAACATGAGTGTAAGAAATTTCGTCATCATCCAATTCCTCAGAATAGGAGAATTGATTACTTAGTTTGTTTTTGTTCATCTTTAGGTAGGTACCCTAATATTGTCCACAATTTAATTTCTTTGTCAGAAAGTTTGTCAGACAATCTTGCCATAGAGTCTTTTATTCTTTGTTTTCCATAATTACCAAGTCCGTGTTGTTTTGTCATTTTATTAGTGTAGTACATCTACTCAAAGCCAGGAAGTTTTGTTTGTTCTGGGCCTTTGTACCTCGTTGGATCGTTTTCTTTATAAAATTTATGTGCATCCAAACCTGCCTTACCCAATCCCAAATCATTTAATGTTTTACGAACATGAGCGTGGTTGTCGTACATATGGCCAAGAAGTAAGGTATTAGCAATGTGTCGTGCTTCTGGCGTATTTTCGCTTATTGCGCTCCGCCTACGTGGGTTTTTTTGGGTATGCTTGTTATACAAAGATTCACGAGAAGGAACTTGATTTAGGTCATCTATTCTTGGGTTTGCAGCTGTATGTGCTGCCATCGCTGCATACAGAGCCTTAGATGTGTTATTAGCAAAACCAGAAAATGTAGTTGAATAACCATAATTAGAAAATGATTTATCAGTTTTTCCTTGTTCAAGAAGTTCCCTAGACACATCTTTTTGAATATTATGTGCAAAAGCAAAACCGTCAGCAACTCCTTCCTGCGCAGGGTCTGGTCTTCCAGAAACCAAACGATTTTTAACCCAAGTACGTGAACTTCTCTGATTATACGGATCACCTAGATTGGGGTCAAAATGATGACCTAGTTCATGGACTAAAGTTTCTTCGTCAATACCGTCTTTTCCTCTTTTAAGAATAACACGTGCTGGTATAACTTCTTCCTGTGAACCTTCGTGCCCTACTATTTTATGACGAGTATGAAATATTCTTATAGACTCACCATTCTCTTTGTTGCCATCATACACTTCGTGTTTTTTGACTACGATATCTGGATCTGTAACATCTTTTCCAGAACCAGGCCAAACATTGAAATGGTGTCCTGGTGGTAATACTGTTTCCCCTCCATATTTGTGCTTACCGTAGCCAGCCCTAAAGTCGGGAATATCATCTGTTTTAAGATAGGGACTTTTATCAAAAGCACTTCCATCTGGTGTAACAATATCTGCAATTTTAAAAACACCATCTGCAACATAGTGCTGGGAATCCCAGTAAACATCTTTAACCTGTTCTGCTAGTTCAGGGTTTGGAATAGGCTGTAACTTTAAGCCTGTACGAACAGTCCTAACTTGTTCGGGCACTTCTACTTTTTCATATGATTCTTGATATGGAAGTCTAATCTTACTCCCGCTTATGTGCCCACGAGTCATGTTTGTATTTGCAATACCTAATACGGGTTTTGGAACAAGGTGTTTTTCTATTTCGTAAGTAGAAAGGTTTGAGTTGTCTAAAGCATCTGTATAAGCATCTATTGCTTTATTTGTTGCTCGTTTTGAAAGTGGTTTTCCTGCTGACCTTGCATCTGCAGACATTGAAAGTCCAGCTCTTACAGCATATTTTTCTGGGTCAGCCATTCCAAGACCTTTTGTAATTGCTTGCATACGCCGTTCATGCGGCACTAGAGGATCATTTTTTGCTCCAGTTCCCGTTTCTGGACTAAAGAGCATTCCTTGGGTTGGTGTTGAAGTTTCCCCAGATACCTTTGTAACTTTAAAAGGTTCGTTAGGTGTAGACATCACGTAGGACGTCATGTTTCCTTCTTCGCCAACCCAATGAGTATTTTTAAACTGAGGTCCTAAAGCCATTCAACAAGTATAAACTATTTTTACTAACCGCCATTAGAATAAAAACCTTTACCAACAAGGTTTACTGCTGGGGCAAAGTAAACTGGTTTAAGTTTTTCCCTACATTCTAAGCAGTGAATTACATGTTGATCTTCTTTTATGTTGCGTTCTTCTTCATGAACATGGTTATTAGGGCATTTATATTGATAAGTAGGCATATAACAAGTATACTGAGTAGATGGCAACATCAAAGAAAAAAGAAACACCAGCAACTCTGGCAGCAGGCGGTGCTCCTCATCGCATATACAAAAAAGATGGAAAAGTTATTGTTGACCACCTTGGTAAAACCAAAGGTAAGTACGACAAACTTAATTTGACTGATTTGGCTGGCGCTAAAACGGTTAAAGAAGGTGTTAAAGCAACTAAAGATTGGCATAAAAAGAACCCTCATAAAAAATAATGAGTAAACACGTTGCGGATATCCCTAAACCATTTTATTGTCATGTACAAAACGAGTTTTTGTACAATTTTGAAAAAGGTTTTGGAGAATATACAGCTTGTTTAGTCTATGGCTTATCTGCAATCCCTAATAGAGCGTGGGGTTTGTCCCTACTTCTAGAAAACGGCGCTTTAGTACAACATGTGCCCATTCACGCACTTACTTTTCGTACACCTGCCATACACCACCACCCTCTTGACCACCTGCAAGTATGGAGTTGCTACGGACAAGACTTCACTACTCATGAATATAGCGCCCTTTCTGAATTAGCCGTGAAGGTATACATGAAAGAAGGGGTCTGGGAGACAGGTAGATACATGTTTACTGCTGCTCCTTACGGTGATATGTACTCATCAACACCTGATCAACACAAACATTTTAATTTTGTTCGCTTAGATTGTGGTCGTATAGGGTCTTGGCCTGGTAATCGTATGCTTATATTTGATGAATCTTTTGTCAAACTGACAGAAGAACGCCCAAAATATGTTACAAATACTAAAATTTGGCATCCAGAAGGCTTTGATGTGGCTAACCCGTTTGATAAAGTGATCTCTCCAGACACTTCTCTGTAATCATCTATACTTAGATAATGACTGACCCTAGACATCTTGGCCCTCAATTTCGTTGGAAAACTGACGAAAACCCTAAAGGTCACACTTATATAGATGATGAAGCCGTTGACATAGATGAAATCCACAAAAATGTAGGATTTGTTGAACGTGACCCCGCTTATTTACTAGAGAAGCATAAAGCAAGGAAGAAGTAATGGCTGCACTTGAGCACCTTCAAGGAAAACAACTCTCCATGTTCCTTCCTGCCAAAGTGCTGCGTGGTATGCGTCCCCATATGGAAGACATTGACTCTGAAACGGAAGGGTGGGATGACTATAAAGAACCAGGGGTAGCAGGCCCTGGTATGCGTAATAAAAAACGATTTATGTGGCAAGTCAAGTTAGACGAGAGCAGTGATGACAACTTATATGACTCAATCGCTTTTGAGGGAGTACATACTCCAATACTTATCCAACATTACGGTAAAAACAAAACCCGTTTAGCGGAAGGACATCATCGGGTTGCTTCCGCTTACGATATTAATCCAGATATGGAAGTCCCCGTAGAACACGAAACTCGCACACACTTTAGACGGGATGATGTGTAATGGCTGCGCACGAAGGTATAAATTGGGATCAGTTTTCTAATAGTCTTGAAGTACATGAACCATATCTGGGCACAGATGAAGCAGATGCACAAGAACAATGGTCGCTTGGTCGTGGAAAATGGCCTACTCCATACATAAAAGCGGTACAACCTAGGTATGAAGAAGCATATCAAGCGCTTCAATACCATCTAAAGAATGAAGTAAACCTTCCTGATCAAGTTCAGGTAACTCATAGAGGAGATGTACCTAAAAACGCCAAAGTAAAAAGTGGTTCAATATTCCCTAATTGGTCTGGCAACAACCCAGATAGTGAGTATGGCATACATCATTACGGACAGAGCAGTAGACTGCATATTCATTTAGTTCCTCGTGAACACATCATTGGGGTAGGTCATGAGGGTGAAGGCGAAGTGTTTTTTGACGAAGGTGCTAAAAAACCTAAAAAGAAAAAGTAAAGCCCTTTACACGGATTTTTTTTAATTCGCCCTTATTAACCATTATTGTTGTAAGAGGTATACTTGTGTAATGCCAGCACATGAACACCTTCAAAATCAATTATTCACTGGACAGGGATCAGTTGACGCTCAACGTCGCAAAAGACTCCTTGCCTCGTCACAACGAGCTATGGAAGACATTGACTTCGCTGTTGATAATAAGCCCTACCCTAAGAATGAGGCACTAGAGGCATCTGACATTAAGAGATGGGGTCCAGACCCTGATCCAGTAGACCCTGCCAATCCAACTATTTTTAGGTTTAAAGGTGGTTGGGACCCTCACATCAATGGTGACTTCTATCGCACCAGCGAACAAGAAGGTGCTGGAGCTGCAGAGTATACCCTTGAAAACAATGATCGTGAAGACAGAGTAAATGTGTTTGGAAGTACTGAATACCATCCATATAGGTTTAATGAACTAGACATAGATGAAGATGGTCCATTACATGGTCTTGCGCAACCAGCAACAAGCGAAGGAAATAATTGGGCAGATAGCACAAAATCACATATGTACATGTCTAAGAAAGAAAAAGCTGGTGCTAGACAAAAGAAGGATGAAGACGAAGCAGATGCTCATGCAATGATTAAAGAAAGTTTTGCTCGTGTTAGAGGGACTTATCCTGACGATAACCACGGACGTGACTAATGCCATCTTCAATAGAATATCAATATGATCCAGGCAACAGGTCAGTACCCCATAGGATCAATGCAAAACTAGGAACTGAGACAGTTGGGCGTTTAGAGTGGCACGGTGATCCTGAAGATATTTATAACCACGTAGAAGAAATAGAAGTAGACCCCACCATGCGTAGACAGGGCATTGCGACTGGAATGTGGAAGCATGCTCATCACATCTCTACACAGTTTGACGATGTAGCACCACCAAGGCATAGTTCAAACCGTACCAACGAAGGCGATGCTTGGGCAAAGGCAGTGGGTGGGCATGTACCTACCCGTATTCCCGCAGTGACGAAAGAAGTAGATTAGGTCTATTTAGCGGGTCGGTTGGGCGTGTCCAGTTTTTTAACTAGGTCTATCTGGTACTTCTCAGTTGTTGGCGCCTGGGTCCTCCGCCCCAGCCAACCCTAAACCTCTACTTAAGGGTGGGGGTCTAACTCTCAACCACTACTAGAGGGTTGAGACTTACGGCTACCACACGGCGTACCACTACCACCACACGGCGTACACATACCTCCATGCCACTGTAGATGGCATTGATTGACAGATCGTGTGGGCGATTATGCGCACGCATTTATTTCGCCTGCACTCAGATAGCCAGTCTGCTGTAACTAGGGCTTAGAACGCATCGTGGAGCGTCTCAGGATGTCCACGATCCTACGAATAGGTCTATGTCCACGAGCCTGCACATGATTGGGGACTATGGGGAGCGTGTGTCACCGAGTCACTTCACCAGTAGTTGATATCGCATTGCTGGTGACATATCTCGCTACCGAGTATGTCATCCAGTATGTCATCGGTATGTCTTCTCTCATGTCTCATGGAGTGATTGACCGATCAAGTTCGGGCGAATTAATCAGGCCTGCAAATTGGGTGCGCAGGCTCGATCAGATTCCAGACTGCGCACTGGTGGAGGCTGTCTTCATCCATGCCGAGTGTTCTCATCTTCTCCTATCGCATCGTGGAGTGTGTCAATTTGAGTTTGGGCAAAAAAAAATACTCAGTGAGACATTGCTGACTCACTGAGTATTTTTACAATTCAAATTATTATTTTGATTCTGTCCATCCATAACTGGCGAGCACTGCATTCGCATTGCTGACATTCTCATCGTTGATCAAGTTGCCATCAAAGTTAAACTCAACTCCATCCAGCACCGCATTCAACACTCCGCACTTCGCATCAACGATTGCGAACAGTCGCTCATCAATCGTGAGATCACCTTCAATGCATCCGAGCATGATGTGCGAAACTACTTCACGAGTCTGACCACGACGAGCCAAGCGATCTTCACACTGCATCAAGTCTGCACTCGTCCAGCATCCTTCAGCGTTCACATGATGGCGACCACTGGTGAGTGTGATGCCAACTCCCGATGCGATGACATTGCCCACCAGCACATTCGCACTGCCACTTTGAAATGCTTCAACACTTGCATTCTTTGCCGAGTCACTCATGCCACCTTCAATGCGCACGACATTGCACATCTCGCCATTCGGCATTTCATATTTGGCGAAATGATTTACATAAGCCTGCGCAACTGCTCGGTGAGTACAAGTGATGAAGACCTGCTCATTCTCGTCCAGCAGATTCTTCACATACTGCACGACTCCAGCAACCTTGCCATGACCCACGATGTCACGCAATGTGTTAATCCTAGAAATTGCTTCAGCCTTCATCGCACGCTCTGCACTGGGTGTACCTTTCATGTCTTCAATGTATTGAAACAGATCTGCTTCAGCCTCCATGTACTTGTCGGCAATCGCTGGAGCAATTTCTATGTAGTGCTTCACACGACCCTTATTCGGGAGCGTGAGCACCTCGCTTCGCAATCTGCGAATCATGATGCCATCCTTGAGTCGTGCATGGAGTTCATCCAAGTGTGCGACTCCACGAGTACCAAAGCGATCAATTCTCGGTGCGAACTTGCCAAGAAAATAATCAAAGCCATCAAGATTATTTGTGGCGAAGTCATTCAAGCGATCAATCACCAGCAATGTTGGGATCAGATCCTTCGGATGATTGATCAATGCTGTACCACTCATGGCAACTCTGATCGCTCCTGCTGGCAATGCTCGTGCGATCTCCACAACTGCATCAGAGCGTTTGCTACGGGTGCTCTTCATGCGATGACACTCGTCTACAACTATCGCTTTCACAACTTCTTTCAACTGCGATTTGTAACCTTCAACTGACAAGTCGCCCATCAACAGAACATCACACTCAGGCAATGGCACTGGAGTACCACCGATGACTCGCTTTGATTTACGACCAGTCTTCGGATCTTTGACTTCAACAGTCTTTCCACCAATCACTGGAGTACCTTTGCCAGTGATCTTCTGTACATTCAGCGATGGTGCGAACATCTTGAACTCTTTGATCCAGTTCAATCGCAAGTGTGGAGGCACGACTACGAGCACTGGCTTCATCCCAGCCTCCACAGCAGACTTGATGATGCAAACAGCCTGCGCAGTTTTTCCAACACCCATCTCATCACCAATAAGGACTCCACGATTCTTGAGAACCATTTGCACAGCATCAATCTGATAATCACTCAGTGGCAATGCAGTTGATGCCATCGCAATTTCTTGCAGTGGCATCTGTGGTACTTGAACTGAATTACTTTTATTTGCGATGAAACTATTCAACGCTTGAATTGCATTTTGATTTGACATGATTTCCCCTTCTAGAGATATGTGACTTGCACCCCATAGTCTATGGGATGCAAGCCACTTTGCTACTTATTCTTCGGGACATTACAACACTTTTATTGCTGATTCTTCGCACACTCCGAACCCATACCACGAGCACGAGATATCTCGTCAGTGAGTGTTCTGCCACAGATGCAACAGCGTCCGAGATTGTCAGCGAAGGCTTTCATCGCATCATCTGACTGCTCAGTTGTCATTGCTTTCAATGTCTCAATCACTCGCACTGCTTCGCTCATGCGCACCACTGGACAGGACTCAAATGTCTGACCACCGAGTATTCGCTTGAGCACCATCAAGTCACCAGTTGCACGATGACTCGCTGTCAGCGAGTAGAAGTCAAGATCATTGTTGCCAGTGTGCGAAGGTAGTGCGAAGAATACCGAGCCACACTTGCGACACTGCTCGTGAACCCAACACTCAACTTGCACTGCGAGCACCGAGCCATCTTTAGGCTCACCACATTCGCCATCCTTGTGAAAGGTCAGCCATCGCTTGTCACTGAGTAATGCAATGCCAGTGTTCGCTGACACTGGATTACCACACAGTCCACAATCCTTGCTGTAGCGATTCATGATCACTCGGTCTGCTACGACTCCAGTGTGGGCGATTGAAATACTTGGTGCTTTGCGAGTTACTGATGGCGTGATTGCCAACAATTTCTCAATGAACTCTGACGCTTCACGACTTGATTGCAAATTGCAATTTCCAATGTAATCAATAACCGAGTTTGGATCATCTTTTACTTTTAGAAGATCAGCACGCTCGGTTACTAACTTGACGATGAAATCAGTTTGCTTCTTGGTGATAAATGTATTCATTATTTTCCCTTCTGTGAATTGAAGTAATCTGCCATCGCTTCAGCAGTGCCACACGCACTGCAAATCTCGGTGACATTATCTCTGCGAGAAATTGCCCCACAGTATTTTCCAGCGTGTTCACGACTCGGTATTGGCTCTGAACATATTGGACACATTTTAATTATGATTTTGTTTTCCATTTTGTTACCCTCCTCAAGGTAGGACTCCATCTTAACCACACAATCGTGGACATTACAACACTTTCATAAACGCCAAAATCCCCAGCATCGGGGGGTGATGCTGGGGACTCGGCTAACGCTGGTTGAAGGGGATTAAACCAGCGTAAGTTCTCGCAATCTGTCAATCACAACTGCATCATCTTGAGCCTGCTGTCCATTGACTAGGCGATTGTAATTTCGTCCTACTCGCTTCGCATCAGTGCCTGCGATGTGCTGGTTGAATGTGGTGAACGCCTGCACAACTCCGAGCGCAGTATTCTTCCAGTTCACAACACGCTCATCTGTTGCCCACAGTGCTTGCAAACTTTCACGCTTGCTTGTCTGCATTGTCACAGATTTCTTTGATGGTTGATCAAGTGTGCCTAAGCCCACAGTGATTGGGTACATCTGCTCTACCAGTTTAGTGAATTGATTGTCAGTGACTGACCACGCTGACAGCGCATTCAATTCTGCAAGCATCTCATCAGATGTTTGGTAGATGATTTCAAGCGCATCTCGTACTTCTGAGACACTGCCATCCAACATTGTTTTACCCTTATGGCGAAACTTGACTACAGATTTTGAGCCTTCTGATAATGCCATTTCCAAAGTATTATCGCAAACAACTGCTTGCATGACCCTTCTGTATGTAGTTGCAAGTGAACCATTGTGCGCAGTACTTGCCAACAGTGTTGGGCGAAATGCGAAGCCATCTTGAGTTGTGACATTCTCAGGTACAGAAATCTGAACCCAAGCCTTGCCACCCTTTTGAAGCAAACCAGCAGAATCAATTCCAAGTTCATTGGTGTCAAGAATCTGCTCAAGGTTCTTCAGCAATGCATCATCAAATTGATGGATGTTGAAGCGATCAGAGAACACACCAAACACTTCTTTTGTTTGGTCATGCATAACTGCTTTACGATTCTCAATTTGCTTGTAATCGCCTGCTTCAGTTTTGATGAACACTTCAGTCTCAACTGCTGACCAGTTGAACAATCGCCTGCGAACATCTTCAATCGGTACGAACTTGTCGTAATGGTTGCTCTCGCCTTCTTGCTCTGACTCACGCCAGTGCCATGCTGTTCCTCGCTTCAACACATTGCCAATTAAGGTCATGGTGTTGAGCCATTTGGTGGTTTCTGCTGACATTATTTTTCCTCCTGTTTGGTAAGCACGATTGCTTACATTCATAAATGTAATCTTGATTATTACGAATTGCAACCTCAAATGTACTTATTATTTAAGCCAACAAACATAAAGGCTGGGGCGATAAACCCCAGCCTCATGTTCTTAGTTTTGGACATTACAACAGTTTTTTAAGGTAAAGGGTTTTCCATCTTGGGAGCACCAAACAAACTATTGCGGAGTTCATCAAAGATCGTGGTGATTGCTTTCATGCTGTGATCCACTTGCAAAGTTGAATATGTGTAATCCAACGATGCTTTTTCTTGTGATGATTTTTTAAGAGCCTCATGAACTATTTGAGTGATGAGATTACGCAAGTCAGAACCATTTTCAATGAGTTTCTTGGTAATCAATTCATCAATAGGTTCAACAAGTCGTTCAAGAAACTCACCTTCATCTACTGCATCTTTGATCTTGTCAGCCCAGTCAATGTCATCTGTTACATCAGTGATCTTGTCAGCGATGTCTAACTCATCAAGTGCTTCATCAATCATTGTGTTGATTTCTGATTTCTTTACGAAATCTTCAATGTCTTGTTCTCGCACGACATCTTCCATGTCTTTGCTGTTTACAAGTTCTACTTTATCAACATAATTATCAATGATTGCTTCAACCTTCTCCGTAAAGAATGGTGTATTGAACAGTTTCGTAATTGAAACTGAAAACGCATCTGCAAACTCTTCTGCTAAATTAGTCATTATTCCTCCTTGTTGGTTTTTGTTACTGGATTGTAAATGTAATGGTCAGATTGTTTGAAAGCAACCTGACCATTACAACAGTTTTAGACAGTCAATCTTCTTGCTTGAAGAACTCCAAGTGATACACCAGCCTCAAGATATTGCATCAAGTTGGTGTTCCAGTATTCGTAGGCTTTTTCCCATTGCTCGTCAGTGAGTCCCTCATTAGATGGTGGTTGAGGATCATGACCAGCGAAATCTACTACTACATTATTTCTGAATACTTCCCAGCCTGCGTACATATTTGACTCTTCGGTGTACCACATAGCAAATGTTAATTGTGGAAACATTCCTGAGATTAATTTAATTAGATTGCTTGCTGGTGACCATGCACTGGTGAACTCAAACCTAAGACCGTTGTACTCAGGGCAAAGTGTTCCGAACTCTTTTGGATTTGTACTTGTCTCAAGATCATCCAGCAAGTCAATACTGCACGCTCCCCACTTTGTACCATAAACTTCGCAAGCCCAGTCGTACCAGTTTTTGTGACCGTACTTTTCAAGATTTGCATTTTCTTGTTGTTGCAGTTTTTCTTGTGCTTCTTTATCGCCATTCCATCCTGCCATTGTGTTTCTTAATTCATCAGGACATTTGACAAGACTGTTGAAGTCAAAGAATAAATTAGGTTTAACTTCTCCATCAATGATCTCTTCTTCATAACCAGTTGTTTCTTTGATGAAACGATTAAGTTCTGAGTTGTCACCTGATATTTCTAAGTGTTGATAGCACCAATTCGGCATTTCGTTTTCTCCTTTGTTGTTGTGGATGTATTAATGTAATGATCGGATTGGCACATAAACAACCCGACCATTACAAAACTTACGGTAGAAACCTCATATTCTCTAATTCTGTTGTGCTCAAATACTTCACAGCAGTATTGGTTAGTTCTTCGGCATCCCAAACAACATCCCAGCCAGCGTCTTGAACATCAACGATCTTACTTAAATCAAGATGAGAATCGTAAGCATCTTCTATTGTCTCTGCTTCAACAACAACACCTACATCTATCATCTTTGATATGCGCACTATAAATTGAGCCATAAATTACTTTTCGTTAATAATTGTTATAGGGATTTTGTCTATCCCAGTAGTCTCGCATTTTCTGACTCTTCTGCACAGATTTGACAGTACGCAAATCAGTGGTTAAGGACATTACAGAAGATTTTAGTTTTTCTACTTCTTCTTCTAGTAATTGAATTGGATTGTTGTTAAGAGTTACACCTTCCAAAGTCAGTTTTCTAATTTCATAAGTGAGTTCTGGAAACTGAACTAACTGTTCACATAAAAGCATTACTTCATGATCTTGAACAGTGGCTGTTAAGAGTCCATCAATGACGCTGTTTATATCCTTCTTCAAGTTTCGCAACAACTGCACAAGTTGTGTTCGTTGTTCTATTGAGTATTCGTTCATGATATTTTTATCCCCATGATGTCGTTTGCGTAGTTGCGGATGCCCGAAAGTAGTTCTTCCCTGTAAACATTCCACAAGTAATCTGATGACAATATGTATTGCCCCAACTGGTTTAGTCGGTCGTCTGTTAATTCTTTTGCGAACCTGTATTCTGCGTCTTCGTAACCGCTATCTAAACGATTGGTGATTTCTTCACGCAACGCTTTCACACTGAATGCGATTGAGTTTGCGTAAGTGAGGTCGTTATTTACAAACTTCTCCAGTGGTGTTCCATACTTTTCAGCAAGTTCTGTAGACACGCTGTCTGCTCCACTTTCAATCCATGCAGATAGCAATGCAAATCCTTCGCTGTCTAGATTGTCTATGTCTACGATTGAACTGTCTTCTACGGAACAAACTGTTCCATCAGTTCTGTTGATTACCATTTTGTACATTACAATGACTCCTTTTTTAATTTTGCTATAAGCACATCTAACTGATCTTCGGAACATAAAGATGATAAAACACCAACAAGATATTCAACGGCATTATCGCCCCAGCCTGCTCGGACTAATCGTGATATTTCGTTATATCTGTTCAGCATGACTTCGTTATCGGGTTCTTCTTGATTGTGTTCTTCTTCCCATTCGCAATATGAGCAAGTGCCATCTTCGTTGTTCCAGTTGGCGCAAACACATTCGTGATGAGGATTGATTGTTTGATTGTCATATTTAAGATCGGCATATTCTTGTTCTGACATATCTTCGGGTGCTCTACTTCTCATAAATCACCCCTTGAGATAATGCAGACAAGCGACTAACTGCGTCAAAGCCTGCTGTGAATATAACTTCGTTCCAGTCTTGTTCAGCCTTCTCAATCGTGTACTCTTCTGTTTCGTCAAGTAACGACTTAAGCAATGAATCAAACCAGTCTCTTTGATACTTTACTGCTACCGCTAATTCACGGCATTCCTTCTTCCACTCTTTCTTTGTCATAATTACCTCCTTCTAAGGTATAAACAAGTTACCTACTTCAATCTGAAATAAACAACCTCAACTGCTAATAAAGTTTTCTATTGCTACATCTGAAAGATTTGATCCTACAACTTGACGAACATACCGATCATTAAGATTGTCATAAATTATTGAGTGAACTTCTTCTAATTCTTCTAAAGCCATTGGCAGTGAATGTAAAACTCCACGCTCTTCTGCTTCTCCACTGGTGATACCCTCCATGATGATGTCTCGGTAGCAGTTCAATGCAACCTCAATTATTTCCATGTGCTTATATGTGATTGGGGACATTACAACTCTTTTCTGTGATTTGGGATTTTTAGTGTACTGGCGAGTAGTCCCATCTCCACTCCGTCATGCTTTGACAGGACTACTCACCTATTTGATGCTCACAACAAAGGAGGTTGAATGAGCACCAAAATCTTTTAGTATTTGTTGTTTTTACGCCCAAGAATCCACTCTGCTTTGTAACCAAGCGATACAAGTGTTAAACCAACAAATTACTTCTTCGCAATAATTCTCATCAAGTTCACTCATTGGGGTTGATTCTCTTAAAAAATCTATAAGTCCTAACAGATCTCTTTTGGTTATCGGAGCATTACCGTTTTCATCAAACATATGAACAGATGAATTAATAAATTGAATATGAGTTTCATTATTCATTGTTTTCATTCTCCGTGTCTGCGATCATGCCGTAGTTGTGGCATGAAAAATCTTTTATGCTGGGTGAAACAGCAAGAAGATTCTGTAACTGATGCCAAGCATTATCTTCTGCCTGCTCCTCGTTTACTCCTTCACCATTTATTGATATTGAAAAATTGAACATGTATGTTTTCATCGTTTTTAGTTCTCTTTCTCACCAACAGTTGTGAGGACATTACAACAGTCTGCGCAAGTAAATCCGTCAGGATAACCAGTGTTGTAGGCTGGCTCAATAATCATTGCATCTTTATTTGCGTAACCACAACTCATGCAAACCAAACGCTCATCATCAATGACATATCCAATAGTTCGCTGATCACTCATCGTCTTGCTCCTCATTTTCTGCGATCCAGTCGTTCAACAAATAGAAGAGAACATCGTTGCCCATTTCCACAACTCTGTTCTCTAAGTATCCTGAAAGTTCGCCCATAACAAAGTCGCACTTATCTTCCGACCAGTCAGGGTGAAACGCTTGAATGTCTGCGCCTACCCATTTCACTGTGGCTTCGTTCATTGCGTTACCTCCTCAATTCCCAAGATGGTGAAATTGCTGTCTTCATCATGCTCAGTGATTCTTTCATTTGCTTCGTAGCCATTGTCTGCCCAAATCTGTTGGGCTTCGTCAGGGCTTTGCGCTTCAACATAGTAAGCAGTGTAAGTTTGTTCGCTTACCATAATTTTGTATTTTTTAGTTGTCGTATCCATCATTCTCCTTCTAACGGTTGTATGTTTTGCTTCGTACACCAGTGATCGTAACAGTCATCGCACAAATAAACATCTTCTTCGTAAATGCGCTCAGAATCTCTTTCAATGAGATAAACATTGCCATGTTGATCTGTGTCTTCAGTGATTACTTTGTCGCTTTCTATTGGTGCAAGATTCCAGTCTTCAAGCATTTCAACATCACATCCAGTACAGATTTGCGTTGTTGCTAGCATTACTTCCTCTTTTGTTTTGCTGGTGCTTTTAATGGTGATTTGAGTCTTGCAAGTTCTCGCTCTAATCCTGAGCCTTCGCAGTTGTCAAGCAGACTGTAAAGACCACTAACCCACTTCGCAACACTTACTGGTACAGGTGTTGTATTTAAGTAAGTTGCATAGTCGTTGATTACGCTCTCTACTTCTCTTGACAGCCCTGATCCTTCAACATTTTTTGTAATGTCAAGAACCTCAGTGATAAAAGTTTTGTAATCTTTCATTATTGTTTCTCCTTTTGTTTTCGTTTTCTTTTGCCTTTGAAATTGTATTCATCTATCTCAACCCAATTAGATGTGTCAGTTTCTATGTACCCAGCACTGTTCATGTATTGTGGGTGAGCAACTGCACTAATTGTGTTGGGTTCTCCACAAGTGTGGATATTTATGTCCCAGTCTTTTGAGTAAGAATAAAATAGGTCTTGTCCTTCCGTGACCCAACCATTGTCTACCAATGCCGATACATATCCTTTTACCCATACTCGTATCAACTCTAGTTCATGTTTTTCTAATACTGGAGTAATCATTTGATTGCGAACCACCAGTCATCCTCCTTTTGCTTGTTGTCATCTGCACTTACTTGTATTTCGTATTCTAAGGATTTGTCATATTGCTCTTCTGTAACAAAGTAACCAATCCTGTTTACAAGATGGTATCCGTTAATTATGTAAGTTCCACCATCACCATCAACATATGTCCAAATGTGATCGGTGTAGTGAGAGCGAACAAAATCTAACTCTTCTCCATAAGTTTCAAACATAATTCCATTAAATGAAGCGTTGTCATCAAATGTGTTTTTTATTGGTTTGAACTTTTCTTCCCATAAGTCCATAGTCAGACCTACCATTGGTTTACTGAGTGTCATTGCATTCTCCCTTCTAGAGAATTAATACATTACAGAACTATTTAGTGAATTGCAACCTGTTTATTATATGTAGTCACAATCAACTGCGTAAAGATGGACAATCTTTCCATACTCTGTTTTCATCGCATAATACTTTCCGTATCTGTCCTTAAAACCTAACTCATCAACGCAGTTAAGAAACTCCATGTTTTCTACATCTTTTGAAGAATAGAAATCTTCCGTGTTGTTTGCTGGAATAGATACTCCTTGCGCTATCAAATCTTGTCGCATTCTCACAACCAACATCAGCAACCTCCATTCTGTTCTGCAAACTTTTCTCTTCTTCGTAAGTTGCGTCTAGTCTTATTAGTCGTGTTGCCCCAAATACCTATGCAATGATTGTCAATGGCATATTGCAAACACGCTTTTTGAACAGAACAGTTATTGCAATAAGCAAATGCTGATTTAGCACTTTCTCCTCTGCCGATAATAAATATGTCTTTAGGAGCATCTTTACAGTTTGCAAACTTACGCCATGATTGACCATATTTTTCGGTGACAGTAAATGCTGGTAACTCGGTTTTTCTTTTTGTCATAATTGTGTTACACCTCCTCTTCAAAGAAACTCTCTGCTTCAAAGAAACCAAAGCAAGCACCATCATCATCACTAGCACCAAAGTAAAAACCTTCGGGTGCTATTCCGTTAAGGACGGTAAACAATGTGTCTACCAGTTCGTTACTCCCCGCTAAATCTTCTGCTTCTGTTCCCATGCTGTCAATGACATCGTTCCATTCGTTGTACACCTTTGCAAGCAGTTGCTTGTTGTTCTCATCAAGAACTGACATAAACTTTCGTGCCAAATCTGAGTTCTTGAGTGTGCCTTCTGATACGACAACATTCTTCCAGTCATCGCTCAGATCATTAATTTGTTCCAGTGTCATGTCAATGCCTCCACAAGTTTTTCTAAATCAGAACCCATCCACTCTTTTAATTTATCTATGTCATCTGTTTTTGCTAAGAGTGTTATCGCTGTGCTAAATACATTGCTCGTTGGCTCAATCAAAAAAGCAACTGCATATGGCATGTGCTGATTTAACGAACAAACTTCTTCCATCCATTCGTTGAATGTTTGTTTCCGTTTTGCAATAGCATCATCCCAACCACCTGTAGTCCAACCATCGGTTACGGTATCCCAACCTTTTATTTTTGTTTCAAAATATCCACGCCAATCGCTGGTGCTGATCCAGTCCCTAGTAATTTCAAGGTTGGATGGTATGTCATCACCATATTCAGTTATCCGAATGTGGTTGCCAATGTAGTATTTTCTTAACTCGTTATTTTCCACAACAAGTAAAGTTGATGGATGCTCCATGTCTGCTGACTCGCAAGACTCGCATAACGGAGCATCTTGAGTATGACTCCAAGTCATCTCATCATGTTCCTCATTGCACTCTACGCACTTTTCCATTAGTGACCTCCTTCTAAGGTTGGATTAAGAGACTACAGGTCGTTATCGCTTTTAACAACCTTCTTCTTACCTATTAGTAATGGTTGATAGGTATTGTTTGAATTAGGGCAAATATGTAATGGTGGTTCAGTAATTGTTGTATATGTGGTTATGGCTTCCGAGCAGTTCGGGCAATGCCAGTGTTCAGTTTTAGTCATATATTGGTTATGGCTTTAAAGCAGTCCACGGCAACCAGCCTGCGACATCATAAAGTAACTTACCAGCCTTAAGGTTAGTCAGTGGGTCAAGCAATGGTTCTTGAGTACATATATCCATTTGTTTACAGACTAGCCCAGCATATTCTTTATGATCTTGTTTCCAGTGAACCCCATTGATCTGTAATAGACCACTATCTGATCTGTGACTCCATTCGCTTACGCCTGTGATGTTGCAGTCTTTGTCTACCTTGTCCCCACCTACCCTGTTTGGGCAACAACCTGATTCTCGTAGTGCGATCTGTTTAAGTTTTCCGATCTGCTCTACCTGCCAGCCTGCTTGCAGTGCCAGTTTTGGTAGCCATGAGCAATCTCCCCATTTATAAGTGACAGCAGGCATTACAGGATTTTCGTTTAATGTTGAGTAACTGATTATGTTATTTACTTGTTTAGGCATTACAGAACTATCCTCTTCGGTTAACGCAGGGCTAACACCAAAAGATAGAAGTAGGTTGAAGATGGATAAAACAATAACTAACGGTAATTTGTGCACTAAGCATCCTTTGTCCAGTTAATAAAAAAGACCCTACAAAACACATAGGGTCAAAGCCTGTTAAGGGCGTGTATCTAGTTTACCTCATTAGACTTACCAAACATCGTTTTGTGCACATTTTCTATATCTGTAAAAGGCTTACCAGCACTGGGATACAGAGATTTATTTATTATTTTTTCAAAGTTTTTCGTGTGAGCGACAGAACATTCTTCACAAGAGCATCCTTGTCTAAAGCGTTGTGATGATCCGTGTCGTGCAAGATGCTTGTCAGTTTTATTAAAATATGATGAGCGTTCCGTTGGAGTTAAGCCACCCCACATACCATGAACTTCTTTTTCACCAAGTTTTAAACATTCTTTCCAAACAGGACAACTGTTGCAAACTGTTACAGCAACATCATAAAATAATCGTTGCTCTGAATATCCTTCTATCGGAGGAAACCATAAACTTCCATGCAGTTTCCTACACGCTGATTTATCAAACCAATTAGGTGTTTCCATGTGGGTTAGCCTCTCGGTATAATACGAGGGCAATGATGGCGTAGGCGGCCAAATCCATTAAAGAGTCTTCAATTCCTTCGTTGACTAAAGCACTACCTTTCGCAGCGTTTTGCAAACGGACAACTTTGTCATTGGCTCTTACCAGTGTTCCAATCCATGCTGGGATTCCCCATTGCTCAGAAGAACGCACATTACCTAAAGTGTCTATGCCTATTCCGTAGTCTCTGCCTTTTCTGTCATGGAGTAAAGCCATTTCTTCCAGCACCTGAAAGAACATGGGATGACCATGCAAGTGTTCAAACATTTTGCTCATACGTCAGGATCTGACTCAAGCCATGTTGTTAATTCATCAACATGGTAAAAGATAGGTATACCGACTTTCTTGGCTTCAACTATTTCTCTATCAGCACCTTGAGAAATGCCACCGAGTCGTAAAATAGCGTCACAGCGTCGCATAACCAATAAACAATACTCAGACCAAAAAGATGGTTCATGAGGCATTACAGTATTCCACAGCATTACAAGATGGGGAACAATAGGAACGCAAACACCTGACACATATAACTCGTCGGCTGTGCGTATTGCTAAATTGGTATTCTCTATAGGGTCTGGAAATGAGTAGGGAGCAGAAATGTAGACATGGGGCAACAAAAGATGTGCCAATGTCCTTAAACCACTTTTCTCGTTTTCGTCCAGATCAGGGTTACGAATATCTTCAGAAAAATTACGCATTGTATAACCAGACTTTTCAATCATTTTATCCTTATTGTGTACAGTTTGTGTTTATATTACTTAGACGACTTAGTATTCCATTCTGAGATTGCACGAACCATTGCTACCATATGCCCAGTTAGGTCTTCTGAACCATCCTGTAATGCCTGACAGTAACTATTGGTTGATGTGATAACGGCTTGGGCGTAAGTTACCTTACGGAGTAAGGAATCTACTAATTCTTTTAAATCAGCCTTATCTTCGTTTGCCCGTTCTAGAGAGTTTTGCAAATCTTGGATAACTGCATATTCGTAAATTGTGTCTGTTGCCATGATTTCCTCGCTTTCTATTGGGTACATATCAAATGTACCTTACTTTGGTCAAGTTTGTCAGTTATCTTCGCTTAAGTCAAGTATTTCCGAGTACATAGCATCAGCCTGTTGGCGATTAAACCCACCATCGGTTAGTTGTTTGGTTGCGTTTCCCACACCGTTACCGAACAAACGACTCAAAACTCCACTGCTACCTCTTGCTTCAACTTCCAGTCTGACCATATCTCTAGTATCGGATATGTCTTTAAACTTCTCTACAAATGAGAACAATCTATCTATCTCATCGGACAATGCTGGGTCAAGCCCTTGTCCTTCAAGCTCTTCAGCAAAGCGAGCAAACAAAACACGACTTACTTGCATCTCTAACATTGCTCGTAATGCAGCTTGTAATTGATCTTTTGTTTTGATCTCAACAGGTAACTTAAAACCACATTCTGAATTCTCACGAAACGCAGGACAACGTGCCGAGAGATAGCAACTATTGCACTGTCTTAAAAGGTTAGAATTATACCTAATTGTAGATACTGATTCTATACTTATTTCCCCATCTTCTCCATGTTCTGCAAGGGTTTCTGCTAATGGACTTGAATACTGTTCCACTCCCATTATTGGTAATATCATCTTTTCTGTTTCGTGCCGCTTTTCTACCCCCCTTATAGCAACACTTGCACCCCCTTGTGCCACTTTTTGAGAAATTGCATTTTGGTCGGTATAGTTGCTATTGCTATCATTATCTAATAGACCCATTTCTTGTTCATCATCGTCTTTTGTGGGGTCATAGACCCCAAAAGTTTGATTCTCCCAAGCCTTCCATGACATGATTGCAAGTTTGGCTACTTCGTTATTATCATCTTGAATGATTGCATCTATGTCTAAACCTAATCTTTGTATATCTGCTCTGTGTTTTTTGCGGGACGAATCTTTTTGTTGTGCGGGATATCTTCGCAAGCCATGACCATCCCATACTTGTGTTTCCCCATAACGAACAGCACTAGTCCAAGAACCTACTAAGGCTGAGTCCCACGGAATAGTCTCCAGAATGTCTGGCTTAGAAGACACGGCTATTAGTTTTGCATCCCAACGAGTCATGGCATTTCTAATTTTAGAAACAGTTTTACCATTTATTGCTTTGTCGCTTATCGCTGCTTTTCCATACTTCTGACAAAGCCATGACAAGCGTTCTAGGTCGTCAGGATCATTCCATAATGGTACATACCGATCACCAAGCCAAGAGCCATCATAATCTGGGCGACCAATAATGTGGGTCAAACTCTCGTAATGCTCCCTTACAAAAGAATCGTAACGTGTTATATCCTCATCATTTTCTGAGGTATAAAGAGTTATCTCCCCGCCATTAAACATGGCGGTTAAATCTAATTCTTTCTTTTTTGGTATTGCTAAATGGGTAAGGTTTACAGCAAATCTGGTAACACCCGAAGCAAGCAATAGTGAGCGAAATGATGACTTCTCAGAGTTAGCAAAGTATATTTTCATTTCGTTTCTTTTTCTGCTCTAAAAATGCTTTGTACTTCTATTTCCCTAACTAGGTCATCCCACATCTGCTTTTCTCTGGGCTTATCCTCTCGCCATTCTGGACGAACAAATGCTGGTAAACCAACTAAAATTGATGGAACAGCATCCTGCATAACTAACTTGACTGTGCGTGGATCTGAGTCAACAAACCAATTTAATTTGCCATATACAGCATTAAGATCACGAATGCGGTCACGAATACTCTCAGGTGTTGTAGTTGATATTACATCTATATGCGAGTACTTATAACCTTCTAGTTTTGCCCATCCTTGAATCAAATCTGCTCTAGTTGTACCAGTAGCCAAGATAATCATGTTTCCGTGATATTGATTGTAAAGAGCATTCCATAACCCTCTTGATTCAGGTGATGGTTGTCGGGCGCCAATGGACATTGCTTTATCCGTTGTTGGATACGCCAGTACATCAAATGTAACTACGATCATTTATTTACGTCAATGTCGTACAATCCTATTTCTTTTCGTTCTTTATGTGCTACATAGGATGCGCAAGGGCAGTACATACATAGGTATTGGCGTTTTGCAGGAGGAACACCAGTTTTACGTCCAATAATCTTAGATTCGTCACACCAATCTATGCATGAATCTTTAGGTCTGTTATGTGAGTTAAAGCAACGTAAAGCATCTACTTTAAGTTCATCTCTAAAGTCTTTAATATAAACATCTAATTCGCCAAGTTTGTTTGTTAATACAGTTTCCATATCTAATTTTGCTGCAGTATCTGCATCTACTCTGAATATTGAAGCATTGCAGTTTTGAGGATCTGGCACTTGAGCGTTATGCCTATCGCATATTTCACGCAATTCCATGTCATACTCAGCAGGACCTTCATATGGCTTTAGTTTCCACATGGTGTTGTGTGTTTTACAAACTAATAATCGTTCATCTGGTTTATCTGACATTTTGTTCCACTTTTCTAGTCGTTACCCGTACTATACACGAAGATTAGTGATTATGGGTGGACAGGCCCATCTTCATGCAAAGAAGCTTGAGCGGCTGGATGCATAACTATAGATTTACGAACATCATCATAATTTATGCCACCCATGTCCGTTATTGCAACGGGGTTTGGAATAATGCCCAATAACTGACCATAGTTATGAATCATGTTGTCTGACATAGTGGACAAATGCGCATATAATTCCCCAGATCTAGGGTGCAACTTCTGGGAAGGATGCATACCTCTGGAGACTTGACGAGAAATATCATCTCTAGTATCCATACCTTTTTGCTTGTTTATTTTGCGTTTTCTAAACTCATTCATGTCTATTAACTCACCCATGATTACTTACCAACCGTCTGTATTTTTGTCAAACTTTTGAGGGGTGTCCACACCATCGTTGTCCATGGCTACTTTGTAAGCACTTTCAGCATCTTCTTGTTCTAAATCTTTCTGTAAGTCAGGACTTAGAATTCGTTGAACTGTTGCGCCTCCGCCCATGTCAAACGTAGTCATTCCTTTTTTACTAACCTTGCGATTAGGATTATGTCGTTCGTCTTTACCATTAGCCATGATTTATATTTCTTTCTCCCAATCAAATAATTGGGGTTTAGGTTCAACCAACCTAACTGTTGGCTTAGCTTTAACAAGTGCTGTTCGTCTTTTCCATTCTGAATGTGTTTCAAAATCTTTTCTTTTAGTATCTTTTCTAGGGACATACCGATCAAAAGTTTTATCGTTACCTACGTCAGTAACTTCTTCGTAGCCATTTATTGAAACACCATTAGAGTTTTTATGAGGAATTGGGCGCATTCTATGATCGTATGCCATAATCTTTGTAATCACGTTAGTCGTGAGTACACTCACCTTTAGAGCATTCATCCATAGTCCAGCCACCTTTTGTTGCTTCATGTCGTCTGAACTCTAAGTTTCTTTTTCCTAAAGCTGTAAATGGCATTTGTTTGCCAGTCTTCAAAGTTACGTGAAATGGAATCATCCCAGAAACGCCAGATTCATCCATGACGTTTATGCCTTTGTCTGAGACATCAATTGTGCTTGGGTCATTACCCTCAGAAACGTCTGTCATGTCAGTTACAAACTTAGTGTTGGGTCTTTAACCTCAGCTAAAGGTGAGCGACTAGTAATGTTGTACTGTTCGTTAATTACCATAGAGCGCTTGAGTATAGGGCCAGTTTCTACTACCCCACCACGATCTGGAGAAAGGTTTTTGAAGGTTCCGTCAGTTGCGCCTAAGCGAAGATCTGCGTTTTGAGAGCGAGAAGAGTTTACAGCCATAGTACTAGTTTATCACCTTGAACGTCTGTTAGATGGACCATTGATAAACGTAAGAGAAGAATCACCAGCACCTGGTGTTGGTGGATTGTTTTTTGGTGTTCTTGGTGTTTTACTTGCTGGTGTATTTGTTTTCTTTGCCGCTCTCTTTGTTGCAAGCTCGGCTACTCTTTCTGGTGTTTTTGGGGTGTATGGTCCTCTTGGTTTTCCTGTATTCTTAGCAGGTTGTGCAGGTCCACCTAGTTTTACGTTTTGATTAAATTCATTAAAAGCGGATGCTCCAGTTGCATCGTTAATGTCACCGCCAGCTATTGCGTTTTTATTTACGCTAAAATCCTGCATTGTAGGATTAAAATTAAAATCACCACCGCCAGGATTGTTAAATGTGTTGGTTTGTGTTGTACCATCATCGGACATAGAGCTGGTTTGACTCATACCTTGAGGTTGACCTTGACCTTGTGATTGGCTTTGATTTCTTGATCTTCTTGAGTTACCCCTACCATTATTATTAAAAGGACTTAGGTAGTTATAAGGGTTAAACATGGAAGCAAGATCATTCGTCATGCCATTAGCTGCTGGTGGTGCTTGATTACTTATACCAAAGTTATAGCCACCAGAACCACTACTACCAACACTGCCCAAACCTTGCCTTGTGGGACTTGGGGTTATGTCTCGTGGATTACGCCCAGTGGCGTTGTATAGCGGAGCTACGGGAGATGCACCAAATCTGTCAGAAGCCATAGATACAGTTTACTCTATTACCAAAGGTTGTTCATAGAATAACGACCAGAACCTGTAAAAGCATCGTCATTCATCTGTGCTCTTGTAAGCATGTTTACTGCTCCAGATACCCAAGAACGGTAAGTTGGGGCGTTTCTATCAACAGATAAAATGTCCATAACACCAAGTTCTTGTTTAATAAAACCCCTACGCTCTGGCATCAACTGCTGAGGTACGACTGGGCGTATATTTCTAATTGTTTCAGGATCAGAAATAGCAACTTCCAATGCAGTATCCACTAACATCTCTTCACGAGATTGCCAAGGTCTACGAGTGCGGAAGTTATCTACAGGCATTAGTAACCTGCTTTTACGTTCTTTTTTGCTTGTCTTTTAGCCCCAAACCTAGTTCTCTTTTTGTTAGCAGTGTCAATAGTAGTATCACCAATTTCTTTTTTAGCAACTACTGGAAAATATCCTTTTTGTGGAGTTGCAGGTGTAGACCCAACCTCAACAGGAGTTACACCAGGATCATCTTTCATTTGAGAGTTTTTTGGCATGTCTTTAGACATTTCGCCAACATACCCATAAGGTTTAGTTCTTGTTACAGACCGATTGGGGTGATTACTAGTGTCTTTTCCGCCAGCCACAATTTAAGATCTCGAGCTTTTTGGTAAATCTACAATAGTGCCATCTTCATATTCTTCATACCCTGAAGGTCCACTTCCATGCAAAACAGTTTTAACAAGATTTAATCCTGGAGCACTAGGATCATTTCTATACACTCTTTTACCTTTTGTATGATCGTAATCATAGTCGTAACGTGGAACAGTTCCATTTTTTGTACGCAGTTCAGATGGTAAATCTACAATAGTACCGTCTTCATACTCTTCGTAGCCTGAAGGTCCACCCTCGTGTAAAACAGTTCTAACAGGTCTACGATTAGGGTTATGTCGTTCGTCTTTACCTTGTGCCATGATTAGCTCCCCATTGGTGAGTGAAAGTTATCGCCAGGATGTTGACGATACCATTGTCCTTCATGTTGAATATCTTTCCATTGTTCATGACCTGACCTACTAATATCCAAATCACTTTTAGTAGTAAGTCTGCGTTTATTTGCTAAATCCATAGCATGTCGGTTTGCATCCATTTCAGCAGTTTCGCCTCTAAACTCTGCATGATGTTTACCATCAACAGTTACTATAGAGTGCATTCCACTCGTTGAGTGCTGTTGGGAAACTCCCCAACCATGATACATTCCTAATTCAAAGTCGCTCATATTAGTTATCCTTTGTTAGTTGGTCGGCTACCACGAGATGCATTTTGCGCTCGTGGATGCCCTGATGTTGCATTACCTGAAGTGCTGGCAGTTACCCCGCCTTTACCTGAACTAGTTGCTCTACCTGAAGTAGTTGCAGTTACTGGTCCATATCCACCGCTTATCTTTTGTGTGTGTGTATTACCAACTGTTGCGCCAACTGCATTGTTTATGTTACCACCAGCATATGCACCTTTGTTAACACTGTAATCCCCACCAGACGTAGGTGGTTCTGGAGCATTTTGTTTTGCTGGGGCAGAATACGGCGAAGCTGGTGCAGACGTTTGTGGTGCAGACGCTTGCGGTGCAGACGCTTGCGGTGCAGACGCTGTAGGTGGTTGTAATGCTTGTGGTGCTGAAGATTGTGGTGCTGAAGCAGATGGCCTAACCATTGATTGTGCCCAATTCTTTGCGCCTTGACCAAAATGACTCATTCTTTCCCTAAGGCGTGGTGGTAGCACTGTGCTTTGTTCACCATCATTAACTGTTTCTTTTTCATGATCAAACAGTTTTACTTCTGGCTCACCATTTAGATGTTCCCAAGCCTTTGGGTCGGATGGGCCAAATAGGGGTACATCTGTGCGTGGGTACCCTATTTCAGCTACTGGTTTTGGTGCAGTTCCTGCTTTTTGTTCTGCTACCGTACCAAAAATACTTTTTGGCATAGCATCAGATGAAGATGAAGATGCTGGATCACGGCGTGTAGGTGTTGTCTCTAGAGGATCTACAGGATTTGCTGCTTTTTGCTCTGCATATGTACCAAACATGTTTGGCTTTAATGCAGGAGTACTTGGGTCTTCAGTTTTTTTAGAAATCTCGGTAAACTTTTCTTTAGCCATTGGAAGAGAAATGCTATTCATGTCACTAACAGATACTTGGTTTAACGTATCTACAAGAGAAGTTTTTGGAGTTTTTGCAATTTCAGAAGTTACTGCATCTGATGGAGCACTTGTTGCATCAGCTTTTTCTTTAGATGCTTCTCTTGCAGCACGCTCTCTTGCAGTGCGAGCTGCTTGTTGTTCTGGAGTCCTTGTACGTGAAGATTTAGTTCTTGCTGGGGTAGCATCGGCGGTAGCATCGGCGGTAGCATCGGAAACTTTGCCCACTACGGCTTCTACTGCAGGAGTCATATTCTTTCCTGCGCCGCTAGCCTTGCCTTTTTTACCTTTTTTACTTGCCATGTCAGCATCCTTTGTAATAGTAGTAGTAGTTCCTTGATACGAAGTTCCTTCAGGGTAATATTTGTTTGGTCCTATCTTGTATGAACCGCCAGCTTCTCTTACATCAGCAAGAATTTGCTCATAATCTGCTGTAGATGGATTTAACCGTCTTTTTTTCTCTTTTGCTAATTGTTCTGGAGTAATGCCTAGATTCTTTTTGTCGGTACGTGCATCCTGCCTTTTCCTTTTTGCAACTTCGTCAGGTGGCAATAAATCAATCATTTCTTGTGCCGACATCACTGGCACGCCGTCCTCATTTACCTTTGGTTTCTTTGCTTTTTTAGCCATGGGCGTTACATTCTCCACTGAAGACGAATTAGACTCTCCTACTTTACCACAAGCTATCTCCAGCTAGGCTTAAGCGTTTTTAACTGAGCACGACGCTCTGCGTCAATATACTGTTGGTTATCCTGTTCCATTGTTCGTGGTATACCTTTAGGACCAACTTTGCCATCGTTTGTGAGAACCACTGGCATTGCTCCTGGTGGGGCAAACTTCATGCCTTTAGATTCGTATGAGATACCAGTCCATAAATTAAACTCATCTGGCCAAACGTAATCACCTGGATTTACTCTTTCGCCTTTGTGCACACCACGAGAATATTGTCGGGCATTAGTGCGACTCAATGTTCCTAAAGTTTTATCTTGTCGTCGGTTTGCCGACATTGTGCCGAGGTATCCGTCTGGATACGTGGTGTCTTGAAGTGTTCTGTAGCCTGCTAATTGATAATCTTTGTTATTGCGAAACATAGGAGCTGGCCCAAACATTGGTTGGGATGAAGATTCTTGCTGAGCGTTGGGTGTTTGCCAATCAGCAAAGGATTGATTAGCCATTAGTTACCAGCGTTACTATGATCAAAAGAAGTCATGAACCCACCAGCCGCTCCACTCACTGCTGAAATAGGACGTGGTTTAGCCTTAACAACTTTCTTAGAAGCTTTCTTCTTTTTAGTAGCCATTAGCAATCCCATTTACGCAAAGCCAATGCTTTACGTGTTGGTTCACCATTTGGCTTCTTCATTGGACCTTCCATGCCTCCCATGCGAGCACAGAACGACTTGCGTCGTGCAGCAGACTTAGGAGATTTCTTCGCTTGCTCGGCAGAGACAGGTGGTTTGAGGTTATGTCCTTCCTTTTTAGCAGAGGCACGACCTTTAGCATTTAAACCACCTTCAGGGTTTTTACCCTCTTTTCGTTGCCATGCAGGTGACTTAGCCATTATTTCTTTTTTGCTTTCTTTACTGGTTTCTTGGTTAATTCTGATTCAGGTACGCAGTTAGGAACCATTTTACCATTCTTCTTCTTCATCCCTAATTGTACATAGCCTTCCCAGCACGGTCCTTGTTTTGCCATATTAGTAACCATTCCGTCTTTTCTTGTTGATATCTCCGTTGTACTTCTGCCATATCATATAATTGTCTCTTGATTTTTGTTCACTGCGTTCAGCTTCATCAAAATGATTTGAGCCTATTGACATGTATGACATTGGATTAATGCCTGAGTTTTTGTCTGGATCTTTATCTGGCAAACCACCAGTTTTAGTTCGTGGTTTTTTAGGTGGCTTTTTACTGCCACCGCCTGATGCTGTTTGTGTACTAGAGTCTTTCCACACTTTATTTTTTAAGTATGGGCCGCTAATTTCATCTAAGCGGTTTTCCATAACTACTCAGTCCAAACTTCAGTTTTTCCAGCACCAGTTGGACGAGGCATTCCATAAGGAGAAGCGTCGTCATTAAGATTAGATTTTTTAGAAGGGTTATGAGAAGCATCTGTTTGTTTGCGAGCTTTTCTTCCTTTATACTCTGCCATGTCCACAATATTAGACTTTTGTGATTTACGAATATAGCCCATTTTTATTTGTAATATCCATCTTTGTCATATCGTTCCATTTTTTCATTATGGTCTTTAACGCCTTTAAATCCATCTTTAAGATAAGCTGCTTCAGCTCCGCTTGCTGGTATGTCCCTACCTAGTGTTTTGACAGCGCTTAATCTTTCTCGTTCTTGTTCATGTACTTGAGTGTACAACTTACCTGCGTCTGCAGAAGTAATGCCGTGTGGATCGTCGTAGCGTCCACCATGGTGTTTTTTATGAAAAATCATTGTTACCTCAATACTGGTTTAAAGGAAATAGCCGAAATGCTTTCACCGTTCTCACCAATAATATCATCAAAACCAATAATGAAATAAAGATCTATGCCTCGTGGGGCAACAAAACCTCTTGCAATAGCGGCAGCTTTTGCACCTTGATTAACAGCACTTGCACCAATGGCTCGTATCTTAGGTAAATGCCCTGCGACAATTGATCGGGCAAGAATAGAGCCAACACTTTGAGGGTTGCTGCTTCCTGATACCTTTAAGACATCTTCAACTTTCTGATTAAGTTCTTGTGACATATAGACTCCCATTTGTAAAACATAGTTAAACAATGGTAGCACTATTGCAATACTTATGTGTTAAAGCATAAACTACTGAAACTCAGCATCTTTTAAGAGTTTTAGCATGTCCTCTAAACGCATGATGGCGTATGACTCCCCTAATGCCGCTGCTCCCTTACCTGGTCGTTTTACTACAAGCAAAGGATAAGCTTCTTTAAGCCGTGCAGCTTGTTCTACGGTTGCGTTAAGCCACTCACTTAACTTAAAAGATTTTTGATTCTTACATTGAATAGCAATCTCAACAGGGCTAAGTCTTTGCTTTATGCCGTGTATATCACCAGCATCATTTTCTCCTGCAAGGGCGGTTCTGCGAGCGTTTGGGAACATGTTCTCTTTAAGGTAGTTAACAATGGCTGTCTCAAATGAGGTGCCTTTAGCTTTATGTTTATTTCCCATTACTCCTCCACTTGCTGATACTTAGAATAACTCATAGTAATTAACCTATCTCCTGAAGTAACACCTACCCAAGTTGGGGAATCACTGTCGCATAAACATCCCACAGTACGTTTTGTATCAGAAACAATAATGTGATTGCAGGTATTGCACTGTACTTTCATAATCAGGGTAGGAATCTAGAAGCACGATTTTCTTTAGGTGCAAGACTAATTCTTCGGCTTAACTCTCGTGAAAGGACTTGAGCACCACGTTCACACCTATCAAAAACCGTGTCTACTAACTTACGGTAAGCACGAGCCTGTGTGTAGGTTTCTTGTTGTGTTTGGACTTTTTCTTCAACATCTCTTTTTGCTTTAGCTATAGTCACTAGTTCACCTTTAATTTTGTTGTCCCATTGTTCAATAAGGGTGCAAGCTTTTATGTACTCAAAAGTGTTTAACTCACGTTCTTCTATAATTTCTGCTGAGACTAATTGAGACTTAGTGTAGTTAACCCATGCCATAAACTCTGAATACAAGGACATAAGATCAATTTCCGAAATGTCTCCTAAGTTTCTAGGAACTACTGGTAATAAACCGTGTGGCTTTTCAGGCAACATAAAGTTGTGTAAAAATTTGTCCATCTCTGGTGTCTCATCTATAATCATCTTTCGCTCCAACATGTTTTCTTAAAAGGACAATACTTACAACCACTACAACTTGAAGACTCTGCCCACGCTGGGCGCATTGGTGGAATCTTCTGCTGTAAGGCTACTAGCAAAAGTTGACAACTATCCAATATAGGTTGAATTAATTCTGGAAGATACTTAATAGAAAACTCTTTAACTTCTTGAGAAGGCTTCCACTCATAAATAAAGGTTAAATCATGAATACCAGTACAGTGCATGTACAACATACCTTGACGAATATGGCTTGCAAATGGTTGGCGAATCTTCTTCCATAGACCGTCTATACCCATAGCTGGGTTAGTTTCGTACTCTTTGTATAAGTCTAAGGCTTCAAACCTAATAGTGCCTAAACCTACGGATTTAATTTCAATTAAAGTTCTACCTTTTTTGTCTGAAACTATTCCATCAGCACTACCTATAATCCCGTAGGGTTCGCTTTTTAGAGGAACTTCAGCATACGCCAAATGTTCTGATGCATTGCATTCTGGACAATTTCTTGGTGATAGGTCCCACCACTTGTGTGAACATGAACCACACCTCCATTGACCTTCTAATACTCCTGCATCCCATAGCCATTTCTGCCACTTTGCGTGAATAGCGTGTCCTTCTTCAAATACGTTTAGTCTTTGGAAAGAAAAGGTTTCATCGGAATCAACTTCTCCTTTTATCTTGTACCAAGTAGCTCGTGGACACCAGTCTCTTTTAGCCAAATCACTGGGGTGAAACATAGTTGTATCTCTATGTTTATCTTTTTCTTTTTTAGACTTTAATAGCTGAACAGCAACAAGAGGAATAATGCGTCCATTCATTTTTAACAAATTCTTATAGTTGTGCATGTCTCCAGAGTTAGTCATTAGTTGTTAACTCCAAAAAATCGTCCTCAATAATAACTACATAACGGCGGTTAGCAAGATCAAACTGTAATATCGGTATTCTATCTTCCAGTAATGCACGATCTCTAAGCTCCCTTAAATCCAATTCTTTTAATGTAATTGTTTTTTTGTTCTCTGTCAGTTTATTCTCAATAAGATATTCATGACTTCTAACGTCATTCTTTCTAAGCCAGCCAGCTCCAGAGCGTGCATTACGTGACCCGTTGTAAGTATTTGCTGTTCTTTTCTCTTGTTTCTTAGAGGATTTCATTATCCTCGTGTGTCTATCGGGATCTCTCCCTATGACGGTCATCTGACAACTTTGTAATAGGCTTCAATATCAGTCTTTAGAGATGCTTGTAACTGAAGATCTTCTCTAAAAGCTTCTAGCATCTTGTCTTTACCTTGCCATCTTTGCCCAGCATAGTCATAGTAAGCGCCAGCACGAGTAATAATCTCAGTAACTGCAGCGATGTTAAGCATATCCTTTAGGGTGTCAAAAGAACCAAGAGAAAAACCTTGAGTGTTTGTAAAGTAAAAGTCAACTACAGCCTGTTGCGATGGCTTATATGTTTTGTTCTTTAGGGTTCTAGCTTTGATGGTTTGACCAATAATTTCATCTTTATCTTTAAGCCATTCATCTCTACGAACCTCAACCCTAACAAAGTAACTAAAGTTTTTAGCAAGACCGCCTGGAGTAGTTCTATTGTCTCCCCACATCACACCAATCTTCTGACGCCATTGATTAATCATTAATCCAGTGCATGATCGTTCTTTATCTACCATTGATCTCTTCTGTGCTTCTGAAGCTTTGCGAAAAAACTTTGATGTAATACGAGCGCCTAACCCAACAGTAAACTCATCCATAGCACGCTCTGACTCATCAGATGGTACAAGTGCAGGTAGAGAGTCAATAACAACGCAATCAGCAGCTCTGTTGTGCATTAACTCAATAACAAGGTTGTATGCTTGCTCCATATTATTTGTCTCAATGACCCATAAACGAGACAGGTCAACCCCAATTGCTTGGGCATAATCTGGTACAAACTCTTCAGCAGCTACCCATACAGCAGTCCATTCAGGATCTAAGGCTTGATTTGCTGCAATGGTCTTAAAGGCTATTGCTGTCTTTCCCGATGACTCATCACCAATAATCTCAGACCATTGATTAGAAGGCCAGCCTCCACCAAGCATCAAGTCATAGGCAAGAATACCAGTGGTAGTACGTTCTAAGCGTTGATGCATAGCATCGGCACGTAAAATAGAAACATCATTTTGTTTCTTGTTTATTTTATTAATTATTGCTGATATTGATTCGTAATTAGTTTCCATTTTGTGCTCCTCATACTGACCAGGATGTCTGATCTGCTTGCTCATATATACCATTCCAACCACATTCAAAACATCTTGGTGCTGGTGCGTGTCCTAATGAGCCACCATTTGATCTACTGAATACATTTTTACTAGCGCAACGAGGACATGTCAAAGAACCTTCTCTACGATGAGCCTCTCCACCTTTCCAATTCCTAATAGCCGTACCCATGTCAGTTTGCCCTGTTGGGTCACTCTGTGGAGCTACTGACTCTACACGTTGTATAGCAACAGCTTCTGCCTGTTGGCGTAGGGCTGGCAAAATTACGTTCCGAGTAACTGGAGGTAATGAAGAACTTTCTTGTGAACTATTTCCTGTTAACTTTTTATCCCACCATGAAGACATCTAATCCCAATCCTCTCGTTCTTCGTCGTCGTCGTCCCTATCACAATCATCATCGTACTCCACCGTGTACATTAAAGCAACCTTATTGTTAGATATTAACTTCTGAATTAACGACATACTGTAAGACATGATTACAGTTTTAGCGCTTTCAATCATGGCTGGAGTTTGACCTTCTGTAGAATTTGTTTTCTCTAGCACTTGTGAAAACCACTCAACAGACTCAACAATTTCATCAAAAATACCAAAATGATGTAATGTTTCCCATTGTTGTTCTATAAGACCTAGTTCTAATTCCTCAACATCTTTAGATGCTGGGGCAAAACCTAATTGATTAGCAACATCTTGACCTGTCTGTGATGACAGCATTAGACAAAAATTGCGTTTACTTAAGATAGTTGTCATTGTTTAGCCTCCGCCCAACTACGTGCTGCATGGCACGAAACTTTTAATGTGACACCCATGATAGTCTTATTGTGACCCATTGCGTTTATTAGCGTAGATATAGCTGATTCTTCTTCATCTTCTGGAGATATGGCTACCAATTCGTCGTGTACCTGCACAAGCATCTTAGAATTTGTAGAGCGAAAAGCCAAGTCAACATCAATCATTGCCTGTTTACAGATGTCGGCAGCACTACCTTGAATAATAGCGTTAATAGCTTGACGCTGTGCTCTTGAAACCAACTCAGAAGAACGAGAAGTCAAATCAAGTAGTCTTCGTCTTCTACCGCTTATGGTAGCCGTGTACCCACGTTTGGTGGCAGTAGCAATGGCTACCTGTTTCCATCTAGTTAACCCCGAAAAGCTCTTATAATAAGAAGCCAATATCTCCTCAGCATGCTCCGCAGTAATACCTGTAACACGTGCAAGCTTGTTAGAACCTCCGCCATACGCTGTAAGGAAGTTAACTCCCTTACCTATTTGTCGTTCTTCAGAAGTTATTTCTGTAATATCTTTTTTAAAGACAGCTGCTGCTGTTGCTGTATGAATGTCCTCGTTGTTTCTAAAAATCTCTAACAAACGCTTGTCTTGACTAAACATAGCCATTACACGTAATTCAATCTGATCGTAGTCAGCTACAAGCATGGTGTACCCATCTGGTGGAACAAACAATCCTCTAATGCTTGAATCACGAGGAACATTCTGTAAGTTTGGTGAGGACGAAGACAAACGCCCAGTCGCTGTTCTATGTAAATTAAAAGATGGGTGTAACTTATTATTGTTAAGTTTTGGAAGAAGTCCATCTACATATGTGTTCTTTAGCTTCTGAGTTTCAGACCAAGTAAGAAGTAACGGAATAATAGGGTGCTTACCCTGAAGACTCTCCAAAGACTCTGTGTCCACGGATGGTGCTCCTTTTGGTGTTTTCTTGGTGGGTTTTAAACCTAACCCACCATCTCTCTTTTTGTTAAATAAAAACAACTGCTTGTCCTTATTTGAATCTGGATTGAATCCAGGGTAAGCGACCTCTGACAACAAAAGAAGAGTGTCATTCAACTTGTTGTCTAATTCTTTTCTTAGCTGCTTTAGAGCGTAGCTATCTACAGTAATGCCCTCTTGCTCCATAGACATAAGAACACGCATAACTTCCATGTCTTGTTCCATTACTGGAATTAATGAAGACTCGGTTTTTAGCTTTGCCATTAACTTTATGTAGAGCATCCATGTCCAACGAGCATCTAAATGCACATAACGAGAAGCCATACTAAATGGAACTGAAGTAATAATTTTGCCCAACTTACCTTCTTTGGCATAAGGTGAATGGGTACCAAAATTCATGGATATTAAATTGGTTAAAGAAAAGCTAGATGAGTTCTCGTCGCAAACATGTTGCAAGATCATGGTGTCACGATAAGGACCATGTGGCAACTCTCCATAATACTTTTGGATGGATAAAGCGTCAAACTTTACGTTGTGCCCAACTTTGGTAGCATCACTAAAGAATATGGGGCGTAAAGTCTCAAAAACATCGTAGCGAGAAAGTTGCGCTGGTGGAGCGGAATGCGTAGCAGGTATATGGTATTTAGTCTTTGCGGTAGATACCAAACCGTTTTTAAGAACCTTGCGATACTCCAATGGTGGAAGAACAGTACCATCGCCTACTTGTTCAGGAACTAATATCTCTCCTACTGAATGCCCCATTGGTATAGCCCATGAATGTCCATGTGTTGCTATGCCTAACCAAAATACCTCATTACGAAAAGGGTCAAGTGCAAGAGTTGAAAGATATCGTTGGCGAATTGCTTCAGTTGATCTAGCTACCACATCCTCACTAGGGTTCTTAAGAGTTGCGATGTGTTCTTTACACTCATTTTTAAAAAGTGTATTAACATCATCGTGACGCTCAAGAACCCCACGTGATTCAATGTCAAAGGCAAAAGCCTTAAACTCTGTAACTGTCTCTACTATCTTCTGCAATTCTTCAACGGTGTGAACCGTCTTGTGCATTACTTACCGAGCGTCAGTAATCTCTGCGGCAATTTCCAAAAGGTCACTGCGGTTAGGGATTGAAATAATCTCAGGTGTGTAGCAATTGCGGTGTAGGACTACCATCTCTTCTTCGGTGTACCCGACCATTGACCAATCTGTTAGGTCACGATCATGTACTTTCTGAATGATGGTTTGAGTTTGTGCACCCTTGCCAGTCTTTGATACTGCCCAATAACTCTTGGATAGTGGGCCTTGAACTGGGTGGGTGTGGAAGTTTTTGAGTTGATCAATTAGACGAACTCCTACTTCAAATGACTTAACAGATGTGTCTCCTTCATCACCAAGTACTGCAATGTTAAATGCAAACTTTGTTGATGGGCGATTTCCTGAGTCGCAAAGTGGACAACCATCTTGGTGGTCAGCTAAGCAAACAAAAGATTTTTGACCTGCACGACCATCAATCCAGTGTGTACGGAATGATGCGTAAGGCTCATCTTCTAGGAACTTAATAATCTGTGGTTCTTCGGTAACCTTAAAGCGTTGAGCAAACGCTGATGTTGATTCTTGCACTTTTTGTGCAGCACCCCAACCACGCTTGATAACACTTTTCTTAGCTGGATCACTAACTGGTGTTTCTACTCTTGATTTTTGTGCAAGAGGTGAACTCTTTGTTTCAGCAGCTGGTGGAGTGTCAAACTCCACTTCGTCTGTGTCAAAGTCTTCGTCATATTTATTTGGCATTGGCATTGTTTTTTTCCTTTGTGCTTGTGTTTGTTTTTATGTTTTAATTTTTCCAATTATCTTTTATGTGTTGCCTTAGTTTATTCCATGCCGTAGCTGGTACCACACTAGGGTTGCTATCCCCTAAATAAGTATCAACTGCGAACAATATTAAGTCTACCTGCTTCTTGGTGTAAAGCCTACGTCCTTTTAAAGATTTTCCTGGAGCTTGTATACCAACAGGTAGTTGTGTTCTATAGGTTGTAGGAGGTATTATGCCTCTTGATTCCCATGCTCGTATAGTAACAGCTTTTCTTCCTATTACTTTGGCTAACTGTCCTACTGTATAAACTTCAACCCTCTCCCCACGTAAAATGTAAGTAGCAGGTTTGATTCCCGCAAAAGGATCATCAATACGTTTTTGTTTGCGTACTGTCCTATTACGTGGAGGTTTTTTACCTGGGTAATCCTCTATGCCTTTAATGCCCACGTTTCTTTCTCCACATATAAAGTTTTAACTTTTTCTTGAATTTCTTCATTGTCCCATGCTAAACCAAGTAATTTATCTTCACTGAGTACTTCAATCACTTCTTTAACAGTATCCCAATGACCATTCTCTTTTGCCCAAGCTTCAGCTGCTGAGGTATTAAATGTTTTGGAAACACGTCGCTCTCTTTTAATCTCAAAACCTGAAGTGTTTATCCAAAGGTTGCCTTTGTCGTCAGGCTTTCCGTGAGCAATGAGCATGTCATTTAATTCTTTTTTGTAAGCATCTACACGCTTTTGTGTAGTCTCTAACATTGTTTTATGATTTTGAAACTCAGTAACTAATTTAACAGCATACGCTTCATCAAAAGTTGACTCTGGTTTTTCTCTAACTATTTTGTCCATCTCATACCTCACTGTTGGTTATAAACTCGGATAAAGCACCTAATGTAAGTTTGTAGTCACCTTTAACATCGTAACCACCATCTATAAATGCTTTATTGATATTTCTCTTCTCTTGCAACATTTCATATTGTCTTTCCTCAATGCTACCCTTCATAACGAAAGAAACAACATTGACGTGTGGAAATTTTGAAGACAATCTGATAATACGTGCTTCTCTTTGATCTAGTTTGCCAGCAGACCAAGGAAGGTCATAAGAAATAAGGTAGTTAGCAACTGGTAGATCTACACCATAGCCACCTGCATCTGAAGATAAAAACAATCTAACATTTGGGTCTTGAGAAAATTGCTGTTTGGAGTTGTCTCTATCTAGCATACTCATTCCTCCCATAAACAAAACGCTTCTTGCAACGTGTTTAGTGGCTTCTTGAATAAGTCGTAAGTTCTCTTTAAAGAAGGAGAAGAGAACAACTTTATTAGCTGGGTTCTGTTCTAGTACATCTTCTATGTACTGTATCACTGCTTCTAACTTAGGTGTACCTGATGTGGGTGGCAAGATTCCTTGATTGATTAATTTGTTAGCGTACTCACTTCCATGAGTATTGGTTGCATCTGCATATTGTTTTGCAGACCAATGAACTAAGGATGGGTTGTCACAAAACATTCTAAGGACAATTAGTTTTGACATGATGTCACCTTGGGCTTCTTTATTTCCCGATGATCCATAATAGTGACTCCAGATATCAAAACTTCTACCTGCCTGCGTCATAGCTTTTTGAATGGAGTTCAGTAAATCATTAGCTATCTTTCTATACACAACTGCACCAGCAGTGTCAAAAGGAACGGGTATTACTTGTTGTATAACTTGTGGCAATTGATCGGCAATGTCTTCTCTAGTTTTGCGAATCATTACCCCTTCCATGCTCTGGTGTAACCGTTTTAGGTTACGGTATCTATTTGGCTTACCATAGTGATCTCGGACAATAAAAGTCCTATCAAACACATCTACTTTGCCAAGAACTTTGGGGTCAACAAACTCCATAATAGAAAACAGTTCTTCTGGTTTGTTCTCAATTGGCTGTCCTGTCAAAGCAAACCTGTAGTGATACCTCTTGCCAATGCGCTTTATTAAACGTGACCTTCTTGCTTTGGCAGATTTGATAATGGTTGCTTCATCTACAACTATGGCATCAAAGGTATGTTTGTCAAAGTCAGCTATATCGTTCTTTAAAGATTCGGAATTGACAATAACATAAGTGGAACTAAGTGAGGTTCTCCATTGTTTCTTGCGAGTGCTGATTGTACCATCAATGACCGTGCACGAAGAATCCGTAAAGCGTTTTATCTCACGCTCCCATTGATATTTTAGGGAAGACGGAACAACAATCAATGTTTTCTTTATTTCTTGTTGATCTTTCAAAGACTCTAGTGCGGAAAGAGTTGTAATGGTCTTACCAGCGCCCATGACTAAGGCCAATAGCATTTGACCTCTGTCAACCATTGAGTCTGAAGCTTCCTGCTGAAAAGGGTATAAGTTACCTTTAAACATGTAACCACCATGGAAACACCGATGCTTTAGAAATAGCTTCATGTATCTCTGAGTCTGTCATATCACCAATATCTTTTGCTGTTGTGTGAGCATACTTCAACCATAGTACTGGCTGTCTAAATGCTGGAAGACTTAAATATAATTTTTGGGCAGAAGCAATACCAGCGCTGTCATTATCTAATGCAATTATAAGTTTGTTTACATGATAGGACATCAACTCTATTTGCTTCTTACTAACATGCGCACCAAACGAAGCAATACCACAACAACCACTAACGGCAGTATGGATGCGCACAACATCAAGGGGAGACTCAACCAAGATGCATGTATCACAATCCGCTTTGTCCATACCGAATAAGGTATTGGATTTAATAACACCAACAGGGTAGTTTAAAACTTTATCCTTTGATTTAGTCTGCCAACCCAATAGTTCTCCAAGTGGTGACACTATTGGTATTATCCATGCGTTATCTTTCGCATCCCATCTAATGCCATACCTGCGTATTGCTTCTCTATCTAGATTGCGAGATGTCAACATGTCATCGGAGGGCACTTGAAACTTACTGAAAGTAAACCAGTCAACTTCGGCTGTAGGTTTCTCAACAGATATTGGGTTTAATAATCGAGACAACCCTCCTTGAATAAGAAATTCGTGTACTGCAACAATAGAATCAGGTTCTCCAGTAAGGTCAGAAACCAAATGAGATAGTGTGCCACGAGCACCACATGAGTAACATAACCATAAACCGCTTGAAGCATTCATGGACCATGATGGCGATCTATCTGCTTTGCCAGTGTTCTTTAGGTGAACTGGGCAACGTGCAGATATCTCAGTATCACCTACTCGTACAACATCAACTCCTAGTTGCCTAAGAACTTCTGCAAGATCAGTAGTACCATGAATCGCTGTCATCATTATCATCATCCTCTCCAACCTCTGTAAAGTCCATGTTATTCCAATCCCAGTTAATTCTGATCTCACCTAATGGAGCAGAACGAGCAAGTACTACACGGATAATAGATTGATTGTCTATGTCAGGATCAGACTCCACACCAACGATTAGGTCTGAGTCTTGGGCAAAAGAAGATGTGTATCCAATTGAATCAGCAGTGATGCGCCTTGACTTCTTGTTACCTAACTTCCAAGACAGTACCTGTGTTGTCCCAATGACTGGAATGTCAGAATTTTGTGCAAGTCGCTTAAGTGAGCGAGTGATGTTAGTTAATGCTTGAGGAGATCCTTTGGGTTCACCATTCTCATCGTCCATTAAGTAAACACCGTCAACAAATAAGATGTCGGGCTTAAACTCTTTTACCTTTGCGGCAAGCGCACTAACCGTTGTCAGAGATGATGTATCTTCTGTAACAATAAATGGGTGCATGTTCTTTCTCATGCGTAAGGTGTCCGTTATCTTTGCTAGTTCATTATTGGTGAGTGAACCACGAAGAATATTTGTGTACGAGACTTTAGAAACAATTGCGTCGTAACGTGCTGCTTGCTCTTCTGCTGACATTTCAAACGATACAAATAACGGAGATTTTCCGTGAAGGTGAGCAGCGTTAGCCATGATTAGCGTCATCAATGACTTACCCTTTTTAGCTTCACCTACAAAGGTAATCAACTGCTGTGGTCTAAAGCCAGATGTTATTCTGTCAAGACCCAGTAACCCAGTAGGTATACCACGTAAGGCATTAGGTGTACTTTGTAATTCTTTGTACTTGTCAACTCGTTGTTCCCAAGTGTCAATCAAGTTAATATCACGAAGTCGTGCAGTCTCTGCTGAGGCTAACTGCACACCCTTAGATAATTCAAGAAGTGCTTTTGCTGTATCCCCTGATTCCAAAGATGGTACAGCTAAAGCCATCGCCTCTAGCAAATTGCGATGTCTGTATGAGTTATAAACCTCATCAATTAGCGCAGTGAATGGTTCTTCTTCCGCACTGATTAAACGAATATCACCAAACTCTTGGCTTAGTGCACGCTTTGTTGGCACCTCTCCATGATCTCGCCAAAAGGTGACAACCCATGACCATACCTTTGACCACTCTTTGGTAAAGTGATCTTCTTTAACTCCAGACTTTAAAGCAACAGTTAAGTCTTTAGTTTGTATTACCTTGCTGATTAAGAGATGTTCTGCACTAGCCATTATGCTGACCACGCAGTCTTAGTAGAAACAACTGTTGACCTAAACCCAATAATCTTTGCGTGCTCTTCATCAGATGTGTACACCTTCTTTATTGATGGAAAAAATCTTAAGTCGTGTGCTAGTTCTTCAATCGTTGCGTAGGCAAAAACTGAAGTAGATATCCCTTTTCTAACTAACCACTTCTCAATACTGTCAACAAGATACCCTGGCAATAGAGTATAAACAACTATCCCTACCTGATATCTACTAATTAAATCAATAGCATGTTTGATAGGAACATCATTAGTCTGCCATTGTGCTAGATACTGGTCCCAGTTCTTACCAGCTTGAGCAACAATTGATCTTGCTTTTTTTATACCTGTAGGTTCTGAAGCTAGTACTCCCTCAAACATTGTGGCTTGAGATATCGGAGAAAAATCAGATAGGTCATTCCCCTGCATAATGCTCCATTGCACGATAGTCCTTGCCCAAGAACGGCAAAACACAACAGCACTCACTTAAAATTGACTTAACACGAGGTCCGTAAATATCGCTTAAACGCGATAATGGAATTTCGCTAGTGATGATCGTTATCAACTGCTGTTCGTATCTGCTGTTCAGCATTGACGTAATCGCTTTCTTTGTAAAGTCGGTCATTCTTTCTGAACCTAAGTTGTCCAACACTAAAATGTCATAAACAGAGTGAATGTACTTAAGCATGTGCTCATCTCCGTACATCTCTGAAGCTCGTGGTCTGGATTCATCTCGTCATAGGATGCTTCTACAAACTTTTCTGCTGTAATAAAGAAGCCACTTAAAAAGTTGTTTAGTACAACTTCCCTAAGCACTCCGCAAGCAACATGAGTTTTACCACTGCCAGAACCGCCAAACAAATACAAACCTTCGCCACATTCTCTATTGTGTTCAATGTTGTCAATCCACTGTTGAGAGTATGTAACAACATCGGGACTACCTAATTTGGTGTCATAATCATTTAATGTTTTTTTAACAAACCGTTTGGGTATGTGCGCATTTTTAAGTCGCTCTTCAGGTTGCCTATTGCGCCAGTACTTGGCAGATCTCCACTCAGTCATTACTACCCCTTTTCAGTCTCTTGTCCACAGTGTATTCCGAGTAATCAAATTTTGCTATCGGAGTGTCAACTTTCTTCTTTAATGAATCTAACCTCGATGCAAAGCCTTTCCAAGTAGGAACATCTTGGGGTAACGGAGTCTGCTTTATCTCATGAGCAAACATGTCAATCATTTTGTAAATCTGCTCAACAGTTACTCCCTTGCTTTTTAGAGTTTTAAAGATTTTCATCAAAGCTATGCCGTTGATTGGAGCATTCAAAGTCATGGCTGACCCTGTAGTCACATCTCTGAAGTAGTTAACCATCCCACCGTTGTACGGTTTCTTCTCAACAGGAAATTTAATAACAGGTTCATCTGCTCCTATAGTTTTGCCGCCCCAATCGTCATTCTTCATTCCAAGTAGGCTTTCCTTTTGGACCAACAAAACGAACTCTAATTTTTTTACCGTTTTCTACTGGGGTTAAAGACATCCGTGAAGACAATACTTCCTTGCCCTTTTCATTTAATTCTTTGATGCTGTACTCCCACATCCATACCATTCCTTTTGCCATGATCAAACTCTCCTGTCGTTTATACGAAGTTGCTGTGCCCAACGAGTGTCCGTTGAGTATAGATCCAGTTGCGTAAGTTTTTTAGAACTTGCTTTTTTACTTTTTTCATTCTTAGTATTATTGTTCTCTCTTATTTGGGTGACACTGGAGTCACTCAATATGAGTGTCTCTGGAGTCACCACAGTAGTGTCCCTGGAGACACCCCTCAGACCCCCAGTGTCTCTGGAGTCACCCCCATTAAGTAGTGCTTCTGCGGCTGCCGTATTGTACGTAATTACGTACACATTTGGCATGTTCTTTCCGTATCTACCCATCTTTACAGTCTTGCGGATTACTCCAATTTCAACAAGTCTGTGCATAGCCCGAATAACAGTTCGGCGGTTATACCCAGTGTCTCTTGCAAGAACATCGTAAGTGGTAGATAAAGTTTGATCGTGAGTATTCATGTAAACAATTGCGCATGTCAAAACATGTAAAGCAACAGAATCCCCTTTCATATGTTTAACTACCCAACTAGGTATAGATACCCAAAATCCTCCTAGTTGTGTATTTTCTCCAGTGTGCACTTTTTTTATTCCCATATGGTTGTTTCCTCTCTGATAGTCATGTTATGCTCGTATTACGTAAACAGTTCCCTTCTCCTGTTTACTATTGCGAGTTACTTAGTAACTGCGCAAGGTTCATATTGTGGTGGGGCGCTGGTTACCCTTCTTTATCGGCGCTCCACCCTGAACTACTCGTTCAGCAATATGCTGATTTGTTCAAGAACTCCAAAACAGTTTCTTTGTCTCCAACAACTGTGTTTGCTTCTTCACCATGTACTTCAGTAAGCACCCAGAAGCTTTTAAAGATCGTTGGGGCTACATCCTGTGTAGGTAAAGGGGTATCAGCTTTTGTCGCTTCCTGGGGCTTCCTAGGGGCCTCTGGAAGGTCATTAGCTTCTTGATTGCTTACTAGAAGCGGAACCAAGCCATTGCACAAATCAAGAGACTCCATGCCTAAAGAATTGGCATAGGTTATTAGCTCGTACACAAGAGCAGTAGGTTCACCAGTGCTCACTTCTTCGTCCCACAGAACAAGTACAGAAAAATGACCGTATCCATCACAAGCGTCTTTAACAAGGTTGTCAACTTTAAGAACACGTTGAGCCGCTGCTTCTACTTTAGGGTGTACTTTCCCGTCTTCATGCATGATAGAAAATTCAATCTCGTGCGAAATCAACCAATCTAAAACTCGTGCTTGACCATCAGTTGGCTTACCAGTCCACAGATAAACAAACTCATCTGCGATTGCTGAAATATCTGATAACCCAGTTTCAATGACATTAGCACTAGCGTTGCCTGTACCACCAATTATGTAATACCTTCTCATTTTATTCTCCTATTGTTTATTTTAAAGACTTGTGATGTGCCATATCCCCTAGATAAGTTACGCAACGTAGTACGGTGTGACAAAGCCCAGCAAGGGTTGCTATAACTAATCCACCAATCCACATATTGTCAATGTCTACAATGAAAGAAGCTCCGTATGACATTGCAACTCCAGCAAGAACCTTAACCCAAGGCATTGCTTCTTTAGGCAAAAGTAAATCAACAATTTGTAACACTTTGTAAACGGCTAGTGCACCTAGTATGTAGTTCATGTTTCTCCTGGGATCCAATCGTAGTTAATTGCTGTGTCTATGGATGTGTCCAGTAGCATAGTGACTGGGAATAGATTTGGCAACAACCTAGTAATTGTTTCTTGAGTTTTTGTACGGTTGGGCGAATAAGTAGAATAAGATGCGTATTGGCTACCAGACCATTGATGATCTGCCAAGTTGTTTTGATAAACAAAACCGCCAAAGTCTGAGTCCCCATTAAAGAAGTTGCCGTAAGTATTAGGTTCTAACATCCATTCTGATACCACTGTTGATTGCCCAGCACCTAGTCCAAGGATAAGTACTGGAAAGTACGTAGCAGTAGTTGATATGTTTGGGTTTAATATTACTTTCCTACCTGTAGGAGATAAGTTGGTTGCCACTACTTGATTAGTCTGAGAAGTTGTTGCCCAATTAGACCAAGAGGTAGATGCAGAAGCATATTGTGCTCCCCAAATAAAACCAGCAGAAGCTGTTGTGATTTGAATAGATGACCAGTATTCGGTGTCAGCTTTTATAGGAACACCAACTGTTGACAACAAGGAAAATTGAGCTGAGGCACTTCCTGTATTAGATACAGTTATGTATTTACCATTTTTGGTATAACTAACTGAAGCGGTCTGAGATGATAATTCCCATTTCTTAGTTCCAGATTCTATTACAAATAAAGAGTCAGCAATAAGGTTTGCTTTGCCAGCATGCACATTAAATTTATAACGAGGGCTTGAAGTAGACTTAACAACGTCCACCTCAGATCCACTGATAGCAATTAAAGTCTGTTTAACAGCATCTAGCGTACCTTTACGTTTACGGTAATAAGTAAGGTCTTTAAGTAATTGCCTTACCCTTGATGTACCTAAATCTTGAGGGGTAACCTCTAATCCAAACATCTTTGATAGTTGTTCAATGGACTCAGCCTCAGTAACTTCTGGGTCATACTGCTTAACAACAGAATCAATTAGTGTTCTAGTTCTATCAAACTCAAAACCAAATATATCTAAAAAGCGATATAGGTAGCCTCTGTTCAAACCTTCTGGGTCTGTGTCTCTTCCATAGATGTCTTGTTGACGATGATTAGATGGGATACGACTCCACAGAGAATCCGTAGTTTGATGTGTAAAAGGAACTAACTCTTGTAATGTGGCAACTCTTTCATACCAATTAACTCCAGTGCTGCCAGTTCCATTTTGATTCCAATGCAAGAACAAAGAATAGTACGCCCACTGTCCAGATGGCAAATTAGTGTGAGTATACGAAAAAGTAGTGTCACTAAATATTTGCCTTTTTATTAATATTCCATCAGCAACAGTTTCAGGTGCCCCAGTTGACGAATATACAATTACTACTCCTTGTATATTTGTTTGTGTTGCTACATTTAATGCAGGGTTTGTTATTAAAAAGTTAGACCAGGATAGTTGTACTGAAGTATGAGTTGTAGCTATTGCCTCAAAAGCAGCTGTTACAACGAGAGCGCCAACTGGGGCTATGAAGCCATCAGCACGTAATGAACTATCACTATCAACACGTGTTAATCCTGTTGGAGCATCAGTTTCAGTTCCACGAACATAAGAACCAAACGGGTTAGCGTCAGGGCTAGCGCCTGTATCAACTCGTCGTATTCTAAAAGATTTATACGCCACTAGTAGAGACTCCTCCACTAATTGTTACTGCTAGTTCGGTTAGTAGAAGTAATTCTGTGTCAGCTGCTTGCACACCTTGAACATTTGGAGATGCCGATGCTGTATCTATAACACTGGAAGAACCAGTAGTAAACCTAGTTATGTTTGCGTAGTCAACACCGTCAACATTTAGTATAGTTCTGTACAGAGTTCCTAATGAAATTGTTTGACCAAACGAAATATCGTCAAAATTAAATAAAGTTTTGATAGCAGTTCTTATGTTGTCTTCTACCAACTCTTGAACATAGCTAGGAAGAATGGCTACAGAACAACTAATCTTTGCTAAGGCAAGTACTACAGAAGGCATAACAACAGAGTTGACACCTATCATTTCACGAGGTTGAATGTAGTCGTAGATCAAATCTCGATACGTTGAATCTAGATACAAAGGACTAGTTGTCGGTGTTCCTGTTAATGTTCCATCATAATCATCTGGAGTGTTTAAGGCAAATATCTTAACTTGTGCATTCTTAAACGTAGCAACAGATGAAACGCTAGCCGATGCAACACTGGCAGATGTTAGAGCGTAAGTAAAGGTATTACTTGTAGTTCCTGTTACTACATATGTACCATCAAACGTATCATCAACTCCAAACACTCCAACATACTCTCCATTTGAAAGAGAGTGGGTAGTAGAAGTAGTCAAGGTTGCAACAGTTGCTGTTTTTGCTTTGTTACTGATAACCCCTTGTTTTGCAACTGCTCCTGTAACTACCTTTGCTTTTGTTTTAGTAATACCTGGAACACGTAAAGTTAGTTCTTCATAATCTTGCAGAGAAACTGCTCTATCTTGAGATCTAAAAGAAGTTGGTATGTTTGCTTTTAGTGAAGTTATGCTCTCAGCGTTTGCTCCACCAAAAGCTCTCAAGGTGTTTGGGGTAATGACAATGCCATCGTAAGCTGGTCCATAAGCATTGGTTAAAGACTCAAAAGCGTTGACTGAGTTGGCTGGTACGTTACCCGCTGAACCTCTACTCCTACGGTAAGTAATAGTTACGATTGCATTTACTGTAGGTATTTTTCCATGTACACCATTACCAAAATGCAATTGAATTGAATCGTCTGATTGAAGATCGGCTGAGTAAACTTTATCAGAGTTAGTACTCTCTATTAAACGATCAACTTGAGAGTATCCAACAACTGCACCAAAAATTCCTTCAGCTACTGTTACATCAATAGAGTCTTTAACAATGCCAATTCTAGATAAAGTAAATTTTTGTGAGAGTTGCCCGTTGCTAGTAAAAGACTCTGTAAAGTTTTCGCCTTCAGTTAACCGTAGGGTTGCTGAAGTTGCCTTAGCATATGTTGAATACCCAGAAATTGTAGTTCCGCTTGCATTAAAAGCTATTGCTGTGTTAGATGTGAACACTACTGGATCAGCAGTTTCTACTATGGGTTTAGCTAAAAATCTTGTGTTTGCTGGTATTAAAATAGGGTTTACATCTGTTGCAAGTGATGCAGCAGCATTTAAACTGATTGTAGTTTGAGCAGGAGTTCTCCCATGGGGGATGTAGTCTAGTAAACTTGCAATTGCTAAAATTGACGAACGTCGTGACGCTGTGTCTAAGAAAGCTTCTTTTGCTGCTTGATCTACATAGTAATGTAAGATGTCACCCATATAAGCAACTAAATCAACAAATAACATTCCAAAATCAGAATTGTCTCTTGATGACCATTCTGGGAAAATAGAAGATGCACGTGCTAATAGGTCAGAGCGAATAGATACATAATCTCGGTTGGTGTAATCAAATGTGCTCATAAAGAAGAGTCCTCGTTTAGATCAGATGGAATAAGTACTTGAATAATTGCTTGGCGTGTTCCAAATGTTGGAAGTTTGTACTCTACTGCAATATTAACAGTTGAGTCATCTAAGGAACTAGGTCCTAAGATATACATATTAGATATTTGCGCTCCAGAAATGTTTTTTTGCAAACCACTCAAAGCCTCTAGTTTAAATTCTTCAAAAAATAATGAATCAAAATTTTCAAAAACTAAAGCGTCGGTGTTAGCGCCATATGATGGTGTCATTGGTCGCTCAAACATAGAGGTTAGTAAATAATCTGTAATCTTTTGTTTAATTATTTCGTCCGTGGTCTTAGCCGAGGCAAGCCTTCCAGAAGAATCTATTTGCATAGGTATTTTTAAAATTGACATATTTATCCTTGAACTATGGGGTTGACATTTAGAATAAACATATTTGTGTATTCTCTACTATCAGTAGCAACAACTACTTGAGTTCCTATTGCAGGAACTGGCCATACTCCATCAACTTTTTGTCTACCAATAAAAGATATATCCAAAGCAATCTCTGGTCCAAATTTAGAAGGAATACGAACTTTGATCTCACCAGTAATTTCATCAGATGAAGAGACTATGGCTCTGTGTATATACGGACCAAAAATTTCAGTATACATGAGCAAACTCTCTTTCTGTTTTCCACAAGTTGTTAACAAGTATAGATTCAGGAGCCTCTTTGTAGATAGAGTCATTACCTATAACTAACGGTTCTTCATTAGTTGAATCGGTTTTTAACTTAAGTGTTGTAATGTAATGTTTATTATTGATATGATGTGTAGCTTCTTCAATAATCCAGTAGCCATCAAATTTAGAATCATATGGGCCAATATTTACTAATCGTCCAGGCATAGCGTTAGAAACACCTATTACAGATGCTGTTGCTACCATTGGGTAAGACTCTCTAGTATATTTTCTTACGTACTCTTTTAGAGAATCCTGAGTTGTTGTGTTTATTATAATTTCATTAACAAATTTAGTTTTAAACTTGCTTCCAAGACCACTGTTCTTATCTTGAGTAGATGAATAGGATATTTCTTTTCCTAAATTGTCTAAAGATTTAACTATCCAATCAGAGGCGTTGCCTTCTGGCGTAACTTGTCCAAAAACACCTTTAAACTCGTATATGTTTCCAGGAAGCCTTTCTGCGCCCTTAGCTCCATTTAAAGTTTGTAGGGGTATTGCTGGAAGCAATTTAAAGTATGAAGAAAAAGAATCGTAGACATTTATATGTGTTCCATGCGCTGTGACAGTGTATCCAATTCTATTAGCTGCAGATACAAGAAACTCCCAGTCACTAATTTCATTTTGGCTTAGTAGTGGAAATACATAAGTATTGTCAGGGACAGAATAAGAAAAACCGTACTTTTCTGCCATAATAGATGTTAATTGTTTTATTGTTTTTTTCTCGTAAGTTTTGTTTTTAATAGCTTTCATTTCGTAGCTACTCCCAAAACAAACAACTTTAGCCATTTGAATTAATGAGTCATTCACTGTACCCATTTTTGTACGTGCTTCTATTTCTACATAGGCTACATACCCTGTAAATTGTATTAAATTTGCTTCGTTATTTCCAAGAAGTATTTTTACGGGTAGACCTATATAGGAGGTAACTGCAACACCAGGAAAGCCTGCATAAGTAATGGTAGCCATATCATGTTTATTCTCAGAAAAAGATAGGTCAACAGAAGCTATTTGAGAGTATGGTACTGTGCCTTGCTCTATAATCACATCTAAGATTGGAACTTCGGGAAAAGCATTTGAAAAAATCATAGAGGTATACGTATTATGTCGTTAGCTGTTAAATCAAAACTAAATTCTAATTGAGGATTTAAATCTAGTAATCTCCAATGCTGAGAACTGTCTCCATAAAGTTTAGCTGCTAATACCTCTATTGTGTCACCTGGTCTAACTATATAATTTTGCACAGATAGACTACTTTGATTTTTGCGTATAGCAATGACTGATCCATCGTCATTTATTGCAGTGGTGTATCGGGAAAGGGAGTTAATCATGGAGCAGGAACTTTAAACGTAATGCCTCTAAATAAAACATTATCACCACATGCTACTTTTTGTTCAACATGAGCAGTTTGAGCTACTGGATAAGTTGTTCCATCAACTTCTAATTGCAGGTCAATGTTTAATTCTACCCAAAATTTGTCTTCAATAAATGGGCGAGGAATATTTGAATCAATTGTGCCATCTGAGTATAAACTCCATTTAGCATCTGCTTGCGAGCCAAAAATAGCTGGTCCTGGGCTTACTTTGCCAATAATGTGAGAAAAAATAGTCTTATTAAAAACTTTATATTGCTCAAACATTTTTCCACTGCCTACAGCTAGTGTTAATGGGTTTGCTTTCGTACCCCATTTGGCAAGAGCACTATCAGAAGGCGCTCCTGCAGTTAAGGTGTAGGGAGCAGGTGCGTTAATACTAGAAAATCCTCGTGTGCCATTAGAAGAAACATAAGAATGCCACCACATTTTTATAGTCCCATTCCAAATAAAGTTGGCTGTTTTCCCTACAGCTTTATCTAAAGTATTATCTATAAAAAATTTACCTTCATCTGATACTAATAGTTGAAAATTAAAATTGTGTTCAGTTTTGTTTGTTGGTAGTATTATTTGTAAAAGACTAAGATCGCTACCATCATGAACTATTTTTGAATAAAGGTTTTTAGTTCCGTCTTTATTTTGTCTGTAAAGGGCTATTTGTGACTCTGATAAATTTGAAAGATCTGGTTCTGCACTGGAATCTGCTCCATCACCACTGAATCCTCCAACATTAGAAGTAAGCATTGTTTGTTTTTTAGCAAAACCAATGTACAGTGCTTGTATTTGCAAAGTAACTGTTGCTTGTGTTGGTATAAATGTGTTAGTAAACTTGTGAATATTTACCGAACTCTGAGTAACAAAACCTTCAACCATCATTAAATTAGATAGCATAATGCGCACTGGAGAAGGAACTAAAAAAGCTGTGTTCCCTATGTTTGGGTTGTTTTTAAGATCACCAGAATTTGCAGACCAGTAATCATTGCCAGTTTTTATGCTGTCCTCTTTATCCTGATCATCAGACTTATCATTGTTTTTTGGAGGGTCTTTAGGGTTATTCTTTGCATTTCTTGCATTGGTTTCTACTATGTTCTGGAGAGTTGATATTGTTTCTTTATTTATTCCCTGACCAATAATAGAATCTAAAACAAATATGTCAGCAAGAACCCCTATCTGACAAACCCATGATTTGTCATAATCTGCAGTCATGTATTTTTGTACAGAATTCATGTCAAAAGCATCGGTGTTGACACGTTTAGATGTTTTAGTAGAACCACCTTTTGTATTGGGTAGATATGTTCCTGAAGCTACTTCCGCTTCTCTGTTAAACAATAACCTTAAAGTGTAGCTAGATTGTCCAGGAACGGGTACCGTCAATTGACCTGGATCTTGGTTAAAAAAGAATTGAGTGTTTATAGCGTTACCATCAACAGTACGTTCAAAAGATTCTGGTTGAAATTGAAAGTTACATCGTCTATTTTTGATATCGCTAGCGTCCCCCATTTTAGCGTAGAACTCATTTAATCTACGAATATACCCACGCACTGGTTGATATGTTCTATTACTCATTGTTCTTGCTGTTGCACCAGGCCAAATAAACGCTGGATTGTCAAGTTCCCCTTGTTGAGGTTCTTGTAGGTTTCCAGTAATTCTATAATTAGAAGAACTACTTGGTATTGTTTTTGAACTCTTTGCTTCTATTTGTCTTTCCCATTCATCAGCAGATGGCATTATGTTGTCCTCAACAATTCTTGTTTAAGATCTTTATCTATTAATCGGGCTAATTCTTGAGCCATACGGTATGCGTCAGACGGATTGCTTCCAGTAGAGGTTACATATATGTTAGGCGCTATTGTAACACTAGTGTTTCCACCAATTTTTACGTTTGGTTTATTGTTACGTTTTGGTGTTGTTAGATCTTCAGGATCTCCAACAGCTGCAGACATTCCTGGAAGCACTCCTGCAGTATTCCATGTATCACGTTCTGGAAACTGACCAACACCCTCTTTAGTCCCCTTAGCCTCCATTGTTGTTCCGTCACCTAAGCTAATGGCTACGTGATGTGCGGCTGCTCCTTCTTCTTTCCTAAACAACAACGCTCCCTTTTGTTTTTTGGCTTCCTCTGGAGTTAACTCACCACCAGTCTTTTTAGTAAACTGGTACAAACCCTCAGCGTTTGTATTACCAAAACCAGGGGCTTCGTAACCAGATTGTTTAGCTGCCCAAACAACAAGACCACTGCAATCAAATGCAGAAGGATCAGGGTTTGATAAATCTCTGGCTGTGCCATAAGCATATGTATCTCCCTCCGCTTTTAGAGCTTGGTTTACAAACGCTTCAGCTTTGTTCGTCGCAACAGTTTCTAGTTTTGACACACCTGGAGTAGCCCCAGTGCTGGGAGTTGGTGCATTGGTTGAACCCAGCATGGATCCTTTACTACTAATTCCTGCACCACCTGCTGCTCCATCAGCAAGTAACGATTGTAAGTTGGTTGATTCAATTTGTTGTGAAGCACTTGTAGTAAATGAACTTTGAACGCTGTTTAAACCTGCTTGATATTCAGCCCTAGTTCTGGGAAGTTCAGCAGGTTGTACGTGCCATGGTTCTCCGTGTTCACCACCAAAAGCTTTTAAGCCATATTTTGCTGCATTTTTTTCTACCCAATCTATATCTCCAGATAAGTCTGCAGCAAGCCCTAACTCGTGCATTGATGTTCCTGGAGGAGCAACTGGCGCTCCAGAGACATGTCGGTATTGTTTGCCGTTCCAAGTTGCATCACCATCGTCGCCCTCACGAACTTCTGTATATCGGGAGAGGAACAAAGCTTTTTGTTCTGCTTCAGATCGTGCACCGCTAGCCAATCCAACTTTTGGGTTGTCTTGAAACATTTTAAGCAATCTGTTTTTAAATGATGCATTTAATGGAGAAAACTCAGGGGAGTTAACAAGGTCGGCTAACGGTATTTGGCCGTTCTTAAGAGGAATAGTTGCGCCTTTTGTATTGTCTTCATTAACGGGGTCACCCATTGTTTTGGCACCAAAACCCATCAATGCTGCACCAGCAACAGCGCCAACACCAGTCCAACCAGCAGCACCTGCTATTGCAGCTCCACCAGCTATCATAAGTCCACCAGTTACTTTTCGTCCAACGCTTCCTCGTGTTTTTATGTTTGTCCCAACAATACCTTTTAGAGCTTCTTCTAAACCTCCAAGTGCCCTAGTAACTGCTTGAGTATTTTTTTCAAATTGGGCTAAATTATCAGCATTTCTTGCGTAATAATTTTCATCACGTTTTTCTGACACCCTTGCAGTTTCCTCTGCTTGCGTAGCATAGTTGTCTTCAATACCCATAATTCTACGATCAGCAGCTTTGGAACCATCGTAAAGAGTGCTTTTTCCAGTTTTCTTTTTATATGTTTGAGCTTGTTGCGCATAGTCTAAGTATTGGTCAACCATGTCTTCAGGTACTCCAGAAGCCAAAAGCATTGCTCTGGTATTTGAACCTTGTTGTTTGGCGCCTTTTAATACCCTGTCATTAAGCAAACCTGTTCGTTGCACTACTTGTTGCATTACCTCAAATGATGATCGTTGCTTACCTCCAAGACCATACATACCAGTACCAAGCATCATGGTCATACGGTTGTTGGCAGCAGGTCCAGCTAAAGTTGCGGCTTGTTGCGCTAGTTGATCTGTACCAATTGAGTAGCCAGAAGAAGCTCGCATTGCGGAAAAACCAGCAGCATTTTTTTGTGCGTTGATACCAGTTGATGCTTGTAACGAAAGTAAGGTACTTATTCCTCCATAGCCTAAACGCTGATCAGTCAAAGGAGTACGCATCTGGCTAACGTACTGCATTTGTGAAATACCCTTAGTTTGCTGGTAGTAAACACCTAATTTATCTGCACTCATAGAACGAGAAAGATTATTATCCATTCGGGCATTCATTGCACCAATAGTCGCCGTAACTGCTTGTAACCCATATGATGCTGCTCTACCATAAGGGTTAATTCCTGCTTGTCCACCGCCACCACCGCCACCATTCCCTGGTTCTGGCGTTGCAGGAATAGTACCGCTAATAACTGTATTATTCTGAATCAAAGTCATATGAGCTGGAGGTGTTATAGCTCCAGTAGTTGGGTTAGCCCCTCCACCGCCTATTCCTGCTACTCCGCCAAGTCCTTTTATCCTTTGTAAAGCGGCCAAGGTAGCGTTTAATTTTCTATTAACGCTAGTTAAAGTCGTATCTAATGCCTTAAAATCGGTACGAATGGTTGTAATACCTTTAACCAGTTTCTCCATCTGGTCAACGTCAACTTTAAATTTAGCTTTTAAGTCACCTAAGTTTTTTTCTGCCATGATTACTCCGATCTACGCCAACGGCTCATTGCCGCCCAATAAGTGCGCTGACGCACTGTCATCATTTTGATATCGGTGAGCGAAAAGCCCTTGTAAACAGATGCTATTGAATCGTATTCCCAGTAAGTCCTTACTAGATTAGCCAAATAAAAGTGAGGCCCAGTTTAGCATTATTGGAAAAGGTTTTTCGCAATGGGCACAGTGGGCTTCCACCTCCTTGATTTCTGGGCCAGGTTGTGCTGCAAGTAACTTATCAATGATTGTGGCACGGTCTTTCATACCTAAGCTTTTAGCCCATTTCTCAGTATCTGCAGGAGGAGTAACCCCTTCCCACAAAGCGCAACGAGATATTAAAATGGTGTTTTGCTCTGGAATAGTTTTTGCTTTCTTACTAACTGCTTGACTATCTCCACCTGTAACTAGGCGAAATGCCTGCTCTTGTCCGTTTCGTAGTTTAATTACTAATGGTTTTTGCGGGTTACTTTTAGGTTGTTTAATAGGAAACTCCGACATGCTAATAAGCACATCATTAGATTTCTTACAATGAGGACAATTGATTTGGTACTCACGGTGTTCCCCATAAGTGGCTCTTACCGTTGCCAAGAATAAAGAGTCTCGATCTCCTAGAATAAGAGAATCAATTAATGCAGGTTTATCTGCAACTATTAAGTTACCAACAGACAAAACACTTCTTTTCAAAAGTGCTGCCATGTATTGAGCGTATAGTAAATCACCATCAGCATCTAATGCCGCTAATGCTTCTTCATCTTCACCAGTTAATTCTTTAACTGTAGCTGTGGTTTCCCATTCCATAGATTCCGCATTTTTAATACCGCAAAATAGTTCTAAAGTGGTATTTGGTGTGGATACTATTTGTGGTACTGGATCAGCTATAGCAGCGTTTATTGCTGCTGCATCATTTTGTATTACCATTTTGTGCTCCTAGTTGTTATTTAATTTAGACTGTCAATATCCGCAACGTCATTGCCCCATGCTACTGCAAAACCTTCATGATGAATATTAAGCTGTTGAATCATAATTCCGTTGTCTCCAGCGTTAAGATCACTAAGACCATAAGCTCCAGGCCAGCAGTTAAATATTTTAAAAGCTAATTTAACATTTCCAGGGTTAACTGGAGTTGTTGTTTGATTGTCGTATTGGTATTGAACGCCTTGCGCAGTAAATGGGTGATCATATACTTTAACAACTATGTTGCAACGGTAGTTAGATGCATCGCCAGAAGCTCCTCCTGCAAAACCGCCTTTACCTCCGTCAATCCATGAGTGCATAAACTTCTGCCACTGGTACAACTGATCTTGAGTGGCAAAAGCACCTCTTGCAAAAGAAATTGGTGGGAAATCTGATTGACCCATCATCTTATGAGGGTGGGTGTTCATTCCACCTTCACGGTAAGCTATAAGTTCGTTTTGAACGGATAGTCCACCCATTTGTGCAAACCCTAAATCGCCTATACCACTAGTAAGGGTTTTTAAAGTGTCGTCAAGGGGAGTGAATCTAACCGTAAATTTAAAGTTACGTAGAGGATCAGTTCGTGTTGTTTGTGCCATGGTATCTCCTATATAGATGTTGCTGTTGACCCACCAGTAAATTGACTGATGGTGATTACGATAAATTCAGCAGGAGTTTGTAAGGCAACCCCAACTTCGATGTTTACTATTCCATCTTCTACTGATAGTGCCGTGTTGTTTGCTGAACTACATGTAATGTAGAAAGCTTCTCCAGTAGATTTTCCTTTTAATCCACCAGTTCCCCAGAAGTTTGTAAGAATAGATGAGATTTTTACTGTAAGGTCAGACCACAAACGCTCATCATTTGGTTCAAATAGAGCGTATGCTGTTGAGTCTTTAAGTGTTTGCTTAAGGAAGTTTAAAGAACGACGCACCGTAATAAACTTATCTGCAGTGTTTCGTGCTTGTGTGCGAGCGCCATTTATGATAACGCCAACTCCAGGGACTGTACTAAACAAGTTAATTTGTTCTGTTTTGTACAATGAACCTTGCTCTGCTTCAGTAAGGGTTGTTACTAAACCAAAGACATTGCGCACATCTAAACCGTAACCAGCTGGGGCTTTAGCAACACCACGAGATACCTCAGAACGAATCATTGCTCCAACCACTGCACCACCAGGGAAGGTAGTACGGACAGCTGCGGCACCTGATTTGGTTGGGTCAAACATTTTAAGGGCTGGTCCGTATACAGCAGCGTAGCTGGATTGAGTATACCCAGATACAGCCGCCGATAGAGCAGATTTAGTGGTTGCTGCCAGTGGTGTGTCTACAACTAGGAAAGAATTTCCTCTTGTAGCCATTTTGTCTATACCATCATTAACAATAGTTGTAGACGTTTGCCCGACTAAGTTAAAAATCAAAGGTTGCTTGTTAGTATCGTAGTTGTCTAACGTAGCAGCCCAGTCAACAGAGTCAATTGATCCACCTCCGTCTGATCCAGAAGCAAAGGTTTTTGAAACAACTACTACGCTGCTTGTCAAACCACTGATAGTCAGCTGAGCACCTGCGGCAACTGTAGCAACGCTTGCTGTTGTGACGTATGACGAATATAAGTCAAGAACTGTACCGATGTACCTGTTCTCTGAAGGATCTACAGATAGACCAGACCATTCCTCTACTTGTACACCACTTAGTTTTACTGTCACTGTAAACAATGAGTCTTTAGTAAACTTAGGTGTTGTTGTCGGAGTGACCAGCGTAGTGGTATCAAACGTGTAATCAACTGTTAAAGAGTTACCCCAAACACCAGCTGATTTAGCATTTAATCTCCAGATGTCTGCGGCAGCACCAGCAGTTGGAGTTCCTTGAATATTGCTGGTTGCAAGCACTGCTGAAGAATCGGCAACACGAGCAACATAGGCTGTCTGTCCACCGTTAGCAAAGAAATGGTAAACAGCGTAACCTAGATCATAATCATTGTTTAAAGCGCCAAAAATACTTGTGTACTGTGTCCAGCTAGTAATAGCTATTGGCGTAGTTGGACCTCGCTCTGCCGTTCCTAGAAAAGCAGCAGATGTTACTCCTGTGTTAGCTGTAATGTTGGTAGTAAACGTGGATTCTGATACGTATACTCCTGGGCGCTCATATGCCATGATAACTCCTATTGATAATTAATGTGGGCTGTATATTACTCATTGAAAGCTGTTAGTTGATAATCTATTGTACTATTAATTGTGGACACTGGTTTAACAGAGGTGAGGGATGTGTAATCTCCATCAGCTATCTCTGAAGACATTTTTAAAGTATATACCTTACGAAATATTCGTTTTCTAAAACCAGACTCCTGATCTAAGAGGTCGGCATTGGTCCAATCCAACAGATCAAACCTTCGTGCAGTGTTGTCTGCTTGAATATGTATGGAATTATACCTAAAAGGAACAACGTGGGATAGAAAGCGTGAGGTCAGTTGGCGGTCATGTAGGGCAGTACGACAGTATGTAGACACTTGATAAAGTAAGTCAACTGGAATAAAGTCCATTGTTGTCTTAAAATTGGTTGTGCTTCCACCAGAAACACTAGCGCTAACACTTGGCCAATAGTTAAAGAAGGCGGGGTTACCCGACCAACCACCAGCATTTCCTGAGTAAATCAAGGTATCTGAATGCTGACGGTCTGTAGCATGAAGGATATCAATAAGCTCAATTGTGATAAAAGGGTATTTACGCTCAGTTTCTGATTCTGGGTATCTAAAGAAGACATCTACAGGTCGGCTACCATCTCTATCGTCGCTTACAGAGCAACCACTAAACCTAAGTTTAATAGCTTCATCCTCTGCTAATAGGAATCCAGTCTTCATTTTTTATTACCTAAAAACTCGTTAATTCTGGTGTTAATGGCTTTACCCATAGTTTTATCAACCTTAAGGATTTCATGCCTTAAAAGGGATTTTGCTGGGGGACCATATTCTAAAGAAGCAGCAATAGCTTTAGATTTACCTTTTACTGCGTAGTTAAATGTAAGGTTTTTAGGATCCCAAAGAATATTAAAATCTTCTGCTATGTCCTTCCAAGCCGCTTCTTTTTCAGGAAGTTCTTTTTTTATTCGCTCCGTATCTGACAAGATAATTGGATCAATAATTTGAGCAAGATGTTTGTCCATATTTATAAACAACTCAGCTAAGTAGCTAATTGGAGAAGGACAGCCTGAGATTATAGGACTAGAGGATGCGCTTGAAGATGTGCCACTCATAGGCGCTCCTTGTGTTCTATAGGCGTTGTATTACTTAGCGCTCGCTAAGTATTTACAGTTTATCAGGAAAGAGAAGGTAGCGCCGAAGGCCAAGGGAAGTCAGTAACAGCCAATGCTGCTGGACCTGGATCGTTGGGCATTTCGTCATCTACGTACACTTCAATGCCTTCAACTACTACAAGCACATCATCTTTTACACGACCACGAACACGGTACATCGTAACACTGTAATAACGAGCGTCGTACATAAACATATCATTTAAATGTCTTTGGTATTCATATGGCTCAGGTACACCTGCGTCACGCATGTCAGCAATAGACATAACTACGTTTACTACCTGTACTGGCTGTCTTCCTTCAGGAATGGCTCTTTTAGTATCTTCAGTTTCGGTAATCATAAGTACTGGAATAGATATATTATCCCTATACTTCTTACCACCATTCCCGCCTACACCTTCGTCGTAAACATCGTCGTATGTGCTTCCCACATTTGAAAAAGGTATAAAGCTAAACCATGATATGGTTTCTCCAACGTGTCGTTGGTATTGACGATAGTTTTTGCGAATATGCGCAAGTTCTCTACGACCATCCATAAGTTACATCCCGTAGATTGCGGCAGAGTTTATGCTAACTCCAGGCTCAATATCTACAAAAACATTGTTAAGTTGCTTATCGGCTGGCTCTTCAATAACAATCATTCCCTCACTTATCTCAGGGAACAAGCGTTCAATAGGTCCATATTCTCCAAGTTCTTTAGACTTGTAAATAGGAACAAACCTATTTGTGCTTCTAGACACACGACGCAAATTCATTACTTCAATTCTTTCAAGACCAATGTTTAGAGATTTAGCTTGGCGTTCGTATGCTTTTGACCAATAATCAAGTAAGCTTTGAACCATTCGGAAGCGTTGACTTGCTGGGATATGCACTGATTCTGATGTTGTAATGTCAATGTCTCGGCTGTACTCGGTCAGTAAACCCCAAAGAGATTCAACAACACAGTGCATACCAATAGTGTCAATAACAATTGCAGACATGCTTTCAAGAGGTAAATCTAAATTGTATATATGCTGTTCTATTGAATGACTAGCATAAAACTCAAGGTCTGAAGGAAGAACCCATTCATAATAGTAACCTTCAACTAGGATACTGGCGCTGGCTGAAGGTGTTGTATTAAACCGTAGAATACCGTTTCGGGCATCTAGAGAGTAATAAGAACTTGCAGACGTATCAGAAGTTATTGTAACTGGGGCGTTGTTTACGTATGTAGCAACCCATAATGAGTCAGAGTCTATGTTTGGACTTCCTAGTTCATAAGTACGCCCAACCGCATCAAAGGATACTTGAAAGAATTTAGGAAAATCTCTTAAGAAGTTTCTAGCAATTGTTGTAATGGTAGAAACAGTTGCAGCATCATATGTTGTCGTCATGCTAATAGTTTACTTTATTATTGATCGCCAGAACCAGAACCAGGAACTGTATCTTGAAGTTCTTGATTCATTGCTGGCTGTTGTTCTCTAAACCTGCCAACAGTCACTCTGCGTACTCTTGTAATGTCAGCGACAGTCCCTGTAGGGATTGGGATAAGTCGTTCGCTCACAATCCAACAAGCAAAAATGGATTTAGTGGGGCATCAGATGCCACAGTGTACACTCCCAAGTTTTGCCATACTCCAGTGTGCTTTACATACAAAGAAGATTGACCAGAAGCTGGGGTGTCTCCAGTACGGATATACAAATCGCCATCAACACCAACAGATGGTGGAACACCAGTTCCACTGCGGATGATTGTAGATACAAGTTTGCGTTTGTCAACAACACTGTTATTACCAAAGGTTTCACCAGACTTACGGAAAAGCGCATACAGCACAATTTGAGTTGAAGCTACAGTCGGAAACACAGGGTTAGTTGCGCTAGCTGTTCCAATGATGGTGTTTAAACTAAACACACCAGAACTATTTTGGGCAACAACTAAATCAAAACGTGGGTCAGCTCCAGCTGCTGTAAAGCTTAAAGTAGCCCCAGCGACAGAGCCGTAAACACCATCAATGAGTACTTCACCAGTAGCAACAATTGCTGTACCGTTTCCAGTAGCATTAAACGTGGTGGAAAACCCAGAAAGTATGGCATATCTGCCATTACCTAAAATATTAAAATCTAATGAGTCAGGCTCTGCTTGGTCTAAACTTTGGATTGATACACCAAATTCTTTTGCGTTGGGTACTGTAAATCCTGTCATTGTCTAAACCTCAAAGTGTGTCGTAGATATTTCCTGACCTTTTAAGATAGTTGAACAGTTCACGTGGAAGCTTATAGCGTTGCCCATCATTAAATGAATAGCTTGTATGACTCCAAAACATAACCCAACTACCCTTTACCCTTGCGGATACAAAGTCGTCTTTGGTGTTTGGATCCAATACTTCTGCTTCATCTCTAGCAATTTCATATAAACTTTGATCTTGTTCTTGCTCAACGAATTCTTTAATTTCTTTTTTTGTACGTACCATGTCTTGTCCTTTTTGTGTGTTGATTTGATTCTATGGGTGGGGTTTCCCCCACCCATAATTTCAAAGATTAATTAAGCGATTGCTCCACCCTTGGTGTTAATCACAACACGGGATTCTGCGGTAATCATACCGAAGCCCCAGATTGCGTACCAAGCAAGACCATGCTCACGACCAAAGTCAATGACACCACCGTCACGGAGTTCTACTGGCAAAGCAATAGCGTGTCCGAAAGCGTTGTCACCAATCATGATGGCGCTGTATGATGTTGCTGTTGGTGCTTGTACACCAGTTGTTGCTGACACGAGGTCGGCAGGTCCTTGACCTTGTACAACTTGAGTTGTCTCAATGAACACTACGTCATAGAGGCGACCAATTTCACCGAGCATGAAGTTACCTGGAGCAGCATACTTTGTTACTTCAATGAATTCAGGCCAGTCACGAAGCGCACGGCTCTGTGATGGGTGAACGAAGCAGACGTATGTGTCGCCAAGACGTGGGATGTTTTGACCAGCAAGTACCTCAACAGCATCTTTAATTGCTGCTGGTGATAGGTAACCTGGGCTGCTGTATGTGCCTACAGTACCTGCATCGTATGGCGAAATCGTTGTACGAGCACCCGACGCAACGTTGCGACCAAACACTACGCTTGGAGGAACCGCAGAACCACCAGCGAACGGAACAGCATTTGTGTAAAGCGTGTTACGAGCTTGGATGTCCATTGATTGTGCCATGTGGCGACCAAGCAAACGACTTGATGATGCCATGACATCATCAAATGATGCGTTAAGAAGAAGTTCAGTAACTGCAAGAGCCTGACCTTGTTCACCAACTGTGATTTGAATCTGTGATGCTGATAGAGCAACTGGCTCCATACGTACACCTTCAGTGAGCACTGCTCCAGTGGTTTGGTCTGTTGACAAGTTTGAATAGCGCATGAAGTTAATTGTCAAACCAGGCATTACACCAAGTTCAGTCTTCTTAACTGCAAACTGCTCAAAACGAAGAACAGGCATTGCTTGGAACAAAATCTCTTTTGACCAAATTTGTTGAATTGCTGGTGAGAGTGTTGCATCACTTGAGTAGCCTGTCGTGGTAATTGAACCAAGACCTGCTCCTGTAATTGCTCCACCTACTGGACCTGGAATTGCCATAACTTATCTCCTAGTATTTAGTTGAATATATCGGGACCTTAAAAACGACCTTTATTAGGTCGAGAACTTAATAGCCTGTCTCTCATTTTAACATACTGGTCCATCGTCATGTTTCGGATGTCATCCGAATTAAGCGTTTGGTATTCCTGTTGGTTTTCCATTGGTCCAGACGAAGGTGACGTAACTGAAACGCCTTTGATTTGGCGTGGTTGCGTCGCTTGTTGGACACTTTGAAGTATAGCAGCACTACGCTGACGGAGAATATCAACAGAAGCGTCAACCTCAGCTGGAGTGTTTCCAGACACAAGATCAATCAATTCAGGAATAATATTCTCTTGCTCTTCATGCAATTTGCGTTGACGGTAAGTCTCTAACTCACGCAATTCTCGCTCTTTATCAAGCAAAGCTTGCTGAGACTTACGCTCTTCTTCAATAGCAGAAAAACGCAATTGCCATTCAGCGTCAATGTTCTTAATCTTGGTATTAAACTCATCTTCTGTTTTTGCAAGAAGTTGCTTAGAAGTAAGTTCTTCAAATTCACGTTGTTTGCGAATTTCCTCTTCTTTACGAGCAATGCTCTGTGCTTCTTTGATAGCTGTTTCACGGTCTTGAGCAAGAACTTTAAGTTGCTCTTCCATTGCTTTTGAGCGCAAATCAGAATCTTCAAGACGTTTGTACATCTTGTCTTTTTCTTGTTTGCGAATATTCTCTACCTCTGCCTCAGTAAATATTTTACCTTGGACTGGGGTAACTTGATTATTCGGTGCTACCTGCTGTGCTGCATCATTAAATGCATCCATTGCTTGCGCAGGTATAGTGATTTCGTCTGTCTCTCGCTTTGCCATAATTTTCTCCTGTGTGTTGTTTAGCGAATATTAACGGTTATGGTATACGTGTTATTTATCTTCGTCAGGTACACGACGCTGTGCAAATCTTGCGCCATATGCCCGACTAGTCATTTTATTAATTAGATCTTCCTCAATCGGTGGAATACCACCAACACCTGGAAGCGGTCCACCCGATGAAGGATTTCCCGCACTAGATACATTAGCACCTCCAGCGGAGGTCGTTTGCATGCCAGACGCATCTGGTAGCAATCCAGTAGCAAGCATCACGGCTTGACCAATTTGAGCACGAACCATGTCCAATGCTCCTTGATCAATAGCATCATCCATAAGCTCGTCAAATATCTCAATCATCTTTTCATTAGGGAACTCTTCTCCAAGAGAGCGCAAAGCACCCTTCTTAGATTCAATACCTAATGCCATTTTTGCCTGAGCTTCATTTAACTTAATAAGAGCATCAACAGGCAAAGGCTCAGGCCAATGAATAGTTGTCTTATAAGTAGTTGGATCTAATGGGTCTAATTGCGTTAATTGATCAGCTTCTGGCATTGCAGATTGAGATGCGTCATATACCAGTAGTTCTGGTTGAAATACAGCAGCAGTTCTAATAATGATTTCGTTAAGTTTCTCAAGACCATTTGTAAAGTGGACTTTTTTCATTTGATAACGATTCATCAAAGGCTGGTACTGAATGGCTAGAGCTACTCCAGAAGTATTAGATACTGGCTGAAACTGTCCAAGAGCAGTTTCTGGAACACCAGTAATCTCGTGCATTGCACGCTTGATTAACTGGATGTATTCAAGAGCACCAGCCATTTCACCACGAGATTCCAAGTTAAATACTTGTGCATCCTTTGGTAAACCAGCCCAAACCTTCTTAGGTCCACGCTCTAATTGACTTGCTTTAGCACCAGTGATAATTGTTACTGGTGCTGCATGATAGTTAATGATGTCAGAAACTTCAGTCATCTTTTCGTTAAGTTCACGATTGAGCTGAATAACATCCCAAATGTCAGATTGTCCCCAAGGTGATGAGGTTATAGTCACATTAGGGATATGGACAACTGGAACCATTCCTAGAGGGTTAGGGTATGAATCTACTAGTTCGTCATTAACAAACTGTTGTACTGACTCATCTGTAAGTATCTCTGTAAATGTGTAAACCTGGCGAGTGCCTTCAGGAGAAGTACCCCAAAAACGATACTTAAGTTTAAAGCGCAACAACCTTTCTCGGTCATGCGGGTGGTATTCAGGAAAACAATGTGCTGGGTTTAGCGGAAGTATACGAATACGACCAGCACGCATAACTCCAGCACCGTCTGCGTAAGGTTCGTCATAAGCAACTTTAACAAAACAATCTCCAGTAACACTGGCTAATTGCCCCATTTGCCATAGCAAATAATGTTTGTTATTTTGGTTGTCCCATACTTCATGTAGAAGACGAGGGATTATTGCTTGATTCTGTTCTGGTACTTTAAACTGAATGCCTTTGCCAAAGCAAAAGTTTGTGATGAAATCCGACATTGTTCGGACATAATTCATCGTTATATTGTTATCGCCCATTTCACGACGATAAGACCAATGGTGTCCAAGGTACCAAGCCCAAGCCGCTGAGTAGCGGTTTAGGCGTGGACCATGAACCTCAAATTCTTCGTCTGCTAATTCAACCAAACCTAAAGGGCTGATAGCAACAGTTAAGTCGCTAGATGCAGCCCTATAGGAGGGTGACCAAAAATCAATAGGCATTTAAATCCTTGCTAGAAAGGTAATAAAGATATTACTTCTTTTTTGCTGGTTTTGCTGCCACTGCTTTTGTTGCTAAATCAATCAATAGTGCTGTGTTCTTGTCACCAATCTTTGTTGAAAGGTAAGATAGAGCAAATGCTGCTGCTGGGAGCAGAACTGCAACTACTTCTGTGGAAAGATTATACTTAGTTGCACCATAGGTTAATAAACCTAATAACGCTCCTTTGGCTGTTGCATCTACATGAGCTGTCTTCATGATATTACTCCTTTTTGTCGGTTTGTTAATTATACAGGTTTGCGCTTTGTTTCGTACTCCTGTAAATACGCATGATACGGTGGTCCCGTATATGGATCAAACTTAGCAGATATTGTGAGAGCTTTTATGGCATTTGTTTTTGCCTTACTCGTAGTTTGAATCTGCCCATGAGTCATGGCTTGTAAAGCGCCTAAAGCATATGAAGAACCGCTACCGACAGAGTACAAACCACTCATATCTGAATACCACGAGTAGTCGCCATCAACTAAGTATATTGTGCCATTTATAGCCATTATGATTATTGAGCCATGTTCTGCTATGTGGTCTTTATCTTCTTTATCTGGTACCGAGTAACCATGAAAGTCAAAACATTCTCGTAATGCTGGTATAAATTTGGCAGTAACAAACTGATCTAACTTTTTACCCTTGGTATGAGGAGTAGGGGTTGGGGGTTGAAAGACATGTTGCAACAGGTTAATTGCTCGTAAATCTCCAGCAGTACCCATTATGTATTTTCCGTTGATAGCTATCTTTGAAGAACTCTCACGAAGTGTTCCTATTTGTGAGATGTTCCCATCTTTGTATACATCACTAATTCTAGAGTCAGCGCAAATTAAAGCAAAGCCATCTCCTTGAATTGCAGCAATGGTTGTCACTTTTACTCTGCTTTATATTCTTTGCCTCGGTACAAAGCCCATCCGTCATAAATAGGTATTACATCATAACTGAACCTATGTGTACCAGAGTCTTCATAAGCCACTACACCCATTCCTTGTTGCCAATTTTCATAGCGAACAAGAGGACGACCATCTAAATCTACACCGCCTCTAGTAGAAGGGATAGCGCCATCAATACGAGCGAGACAACCAGGCGACGCCGCCATGATCGTTCTAGGACCATCAAAGTCTTCTCTAGTCTTGAAAGCTGTTTCAATTCTGTGGATGTGTCCATAGATTACGCTCGTTTTCTCTGCATTTAGGTATACGTGTGCCGTTGACCCTGATGACTTAACACGGTCACCGTGTATAACTCTTAGTTTTTCATTGATCCAGTAATCTGATGCAGGGTACCCTGGACGGTACTCAACACCAAACTCATCCATGCGACAAAGATATGGAACGCTTAAGACTGGCCATGAATCTGGCGTATTACCTTTTCTTAAACCATAAGCAGCACCAGCGTTAACTAGTAGATACTTTGGCA
>Ga0114978_10000095_pt1 | contig 68859 bp, 56 predicted proteins | sample S_140212_EF_Meta_FD_87027 | JGI IMG/M metagenome (GOLD analysis project Ga0114978, IMG submission 87027) | Freshwater microbial communities from Lake Simoncouche, Canada to study carbon cycling - S_140212_EF_MetaG | ecosystem: Environmental > Aquatic > Freshwater > Lake | place: Lake...
ATAAGAGGCCAGTCCGGCCATCGCCATAATCCATAACAGGCCAATGTTGAGATCCATTACACCGAGCCCGGGTGCAAACGGAATTACCGCAAAACTTAACAGCATTACCACAGGGATCACGAGGGGGGCGATGACGAAGGTAAACTTGTCAGCAAAAGGCGGAATCCAATCTTCCTTGCCGAGCATTTTTACCATGTCGGCTACTACCTGCCCTATGCCCCACGGTCCCACTCGATTAGGTCCGAGCCGTTCCGACAAAAATCCCAGTACTCTGCGTTCAACCCAGATCAGCAATGCTGCTGTTACCAGGGAAAATCCCAACACTAAGGCAATATTAAAATAAGAGCCGACGACAAAAAATTCGAACATCAGATCTCACCTCTTTTATCCAAACCGGTATCCAAACCGGTATCCAAACCGGTATGCAAACCAGAGCTGACATCACTTACGATTATGTTGCCAGCGCGCCAGTCTTTCGGTGTTTGCCAGTTGCTTGCTTTATTGAGGCTGATGTTTGCAGTCATATTTTGGAAGTTAAGACCACTAAGACCAACACTTACACCCACTGTACCTGGCAGTATGCTGTCCCGTAGCAAGAAGGGTACTGACCCATTGTGTTCAACTTGCACACCATCGGTTCCTATAAGTCCCAGCTTGGCAGCATCGGACGGATTTAGTGCAATATAGGCTGCGGTTGCCTTGGCTTGGATCGCTTCACTGCGGGCCGTCAGTTCTTCACTGCCAAACAAATGATAGAGGGGGAACATCTGGAAGTTATCTCCAGTTGATTTACTCGCTGGTGCAGAAAACCAAGATTTTGTAGTAACAGTTGAGGTAAGCAAACATTCACCGTGTGATGCCTGACGTAAGGCACCACCCGCTGCGGATTGAAATTTAAATACACTTTGATTGGAGTTCCAGCCAGGAGCCCATGGCGAAGCAAATACAGAAGCATCTTTGACTGGGGACACACCTTCCATTGAAAAAGTCATGATGCCGTCTGCGTCCTGATCCTGCTTTGGTTCGTGCACATTGTTTTGGGCAAGCATGGCTGTACGACCACTGTAACGATGATGCTGACGCGGAACCTTCATACCCGCAAAACTAAACTCAGCACCGGGCGTCAGTTTTTGCAGTAAGGCACCGTTGGGCAACAAGGCGGCACAAGCTAAGGTAAGTTCGTGAATTTGTTTATTGCCTGCAGTTAGCCACTTGGCACTGGAAGCTATCGTGTCCACTGGTTTAAACACTGCGTAAAAATGTTGAGCACGACCTTCATAATTAATATAGGTGCCAGTAGTTTCAGCAAATGTTCCTGCCGCAATTACCAGATTGGCAGCTTCAGCGGTAGGGTTTTGCAGGCTATCGAGTACGGTCAGTTTTTCTAAGCCATTGAGGAACTTGTCTACTGCAGTGCTGGGCGCACGTCGGTAAAGATCATTCTCCAAAACGATGGCTTGTTTCTTACCACTGTGCATAGCTTTGCCCAGCGTATTGCTACTGCCTTGCAGCAATAGTGCCAAACCCAAACTATTGGCTTCCGCCACAGCAAGCACCAGATTTGTAGGTTTTTCAGCAGTAGCCAAAGCGGTAGCGATATTGGCGGCGGCTTGCAACAAAGCCGGTTCCAGACTGCTAGTGCCACTGACAATCAACGGGTTTTTAGCTGCTTTCAAGTCGGCGGCGATAATTTTCACCAAGTCAGTTTCTGCGGCAGTTAAATCATTTACTGCAGGAGCTGTAGTGTCTATGGCATGGGCAATGGCATAACCAATGCGCGCACTGTTTATGTTACTGGCAATATGTACTTTCTTAGCGATGTCATCCAGACGTGTGGCATGCGGAGAAAGAATATACAACGGGCTCTTTTTGTCCATGGTCAAGGTGCGTATGGCTGCATCATGCCAAGCGGGTAAACGGATTTTAGCTGCCATCTCTTTGCCGAGATTCTTCACTGCCTGCCGTAGTGCCAGTGCCAGACGCGCTGCGGTATTGGTCAAGTCTTCGCCAAGAATCAACACAGCGTCAGCTTGTTCCATGTCTTTGATGGAAGCGATATGCACTGGACGCTGCTGATAAATATCCAGCACCTGCTGTAACAAACCAAATTCCTGATCGGATACACCAGCATAGAAATTTTCTGCGCCCACTAAAGCCCGTAATGCAACGTTAGCTTCCAGCGATGCACGTGGAGAACCAATGCCCAGCGCTGTACCCTGCATTGCTAGCAATTGTGTTTTAGCATCAGTAATAGTTATCTGAGTAGGTCGGCCATCATGAGCCGAACGTGTCATGTTGATAGTGATACGTTCTTTGCTGTTGACATAACCTGTACCAAAACGACCCTTGTCACACAAAAAATAACCATTCACTTGATCGTTGAAACGATTAACCACGCGCCGCAATGTGCCATAACGTTCGCCAGGGTTAATATTGCAACCAACACCACAACCGGCGCACACAGAAGGTGAGCTCTGCATATCCCATTTACGGCTGTATTGTTTGCTAAAAACCTTGTCGGTAAACACACCAGTAGGGCATACCTCGGCTAGATTGCCACTAAATTCATTTTCGAACGGGCCATCCTGAAAGCGACCAAAATACGTATTGTTATGCGAGGCTTGTACACTGAAATCTGTACCCCCGGCATAATCCTTGTAAAAACGTACACAGCGGTAACAAGTGATGCAACGGTTCATCTCATGACCGATAAAAGGCCCGAGGTATTGATTATTGTGGGTGGTTTTCTTGCCGTCGTAGCGGCGATACGTATGGCCCGACATAACCGTCATGTCTTGTAAATGACATTCGCCACCTTCTTCACACACTGGGCAATCATGGGGATGACTGGTCATGATGCTTTCAATGGCTTGTGAGCGAAATTTGGCTGCGTTAGCAATTGAGTAACGCGCACCTTCGCGGGGGGATGTCATACAGGCCATTACCAACTTGCCACGTTTATCGTCGTCGTTGGCATATTCAATAATCGCGCACTGGCGGCAAGATCCCACCGACCCCATGCTTGGGTGCCAGCAGAAATACGGCAAATCAACCTGATGCGACAGGACTTCCTGCAACAGGTTGTTGTTGGGATCTACTTCAAAGACCGCGCCATCTACGTTAATCTTGGCCATCTATTGCTCCGTTCAAATAGTAAATATTTCAACTAGTTGAATTCAATTCTTAATGTTTTTTATAGCCACAACCATGATTCACATGGGAGACAAATTCATCCATAAAATACTTCAATCCGCTTTGCAATGGTTCAGCCGCACCAGGAGCGAGTGCGCAAAAAGTATTGCCTGGACCCATGTACACGGTCATTTCCTGCAATATTTCTATGTCTTTCAAACTCCCTGTACCGGCCTCAAGTTTTTCCAACATGTGTTCGGCCCACGGCAAACCATCACGGCATGGAGTACACCAGCCACAACTTTCGTGGGCGAAGAATTTAATAAGGTTATGGATACATCCTACCGGGCAAGTCTTATCGTCGAGCACCATAATCAAAGAGGTACCCAAACGACTGCCGGCTTTGGCAACATCACTAGGCAACATGGGTAGATCCAGATGTTCAGGCAGAAGAAAATCGGTAGAACCACCGCCAGGCAAGAATGCTTTCAGCTGGTAGCCGTCTTGCATGCCACCGGCATAGTCTTCTAGCAAAGTACGGAATGTTGTACCCACCGGCATTTCCCAACAGCCTGGATTTTTTACCCGGCCACTAACACCACAAATACGTGTACCGGGCTGACCATTGAGGCCTAAAGCTTTGTACCACTCGATCCCGTGGGTAACGATGCCCGGAATATTACAAATCGTTTCTACGTTGTTGACAAGAGTAGGTCGACCCCACAAACCACTGACTTGCGGAAATGGCGGTTTGGCTCGTGGATTGGCACGCTTGCCTTCCAGCGCATTAATCAGGGCAGTCTCTTCACCACAGATATAGCGACCCGCACTGGTGTGCAAACAGATATCAAGACTGTAGTTAGAGCCATGTATATTCTTGCCCAGCACACCAGCGACATAAGCTTCGGCAATTGCGGTTTGTAAATTCTTTTCCGCCAGTTTGTATTCACCGCGCAGAAAGATATAAGCCATTGATGCCTGAATAGCGTAAGCAGAAGTAATCATGCCTTCAATCAACAGATGGGGGTCGTGTTCCATTAACAAACGATCTTTAAACGTACCAGGCTCCATTTCATCTGCATTAACCACCAGATAGCGGGGCCCACCATCTGGTTCAGGCGTAAAACTCCACTTCAAACCCGTGTTGAAACCAGCGCCACCACGTCCACCTAAGCCGGAATCCTTTACAAAGGTAACTAGTGCTTTCGGCTCCATAGCCAGCGCTTTGGCAACACTCAAATATCCACCGGCAGCGCTGTACTGCTGGAAGTTAAATGGTGCTCTGCCCTTTTCAATATTCTTAGTCAGTGGTTTTTGCATGTATTGCCTATAACACTCTCAATGCTAAGTTGGAGAACACTTAAGCCTTGGCTTTGTGGTCTGCAATTATTTGGTCAATGCTGGTCGGGGTCAGGTTTCGGTACGACTCATTTCCTACCATCATAGTAGGAGCTTTATCGCAATCACCTAAACAAGGAACCGGGATCAAGGTAAACAAATTGTCAGTTGTGGTTTGGCCGTATTCAATGCCTAGCGTTTTTGTAATGTGAGCTTTCAACGAATCACAACCAAGCATCCAGCACGCCACACTGTCGCAAAACAAAATAACGTTTTTCCCAACCGGACGGCGGTAAATTAAATTAAAAAATGTCGCAACACCTTCCAGGTCATCAGGTGGAATCTGCAGATATGCCGCCACGGCCAGCAAACTCTCGTCGGATACCCAGCCCTGATACTTTTGTACGATCTTTAGCGCTTCCAACCCTACCGCCTGCGGATAGGGATAGTGAGTTTTTTCATGTTCGATCTCATGAATTTCTTCATGGGTCAATTGGCGTGCACGAGGCGCAGTGCTGGCGATTAAATTGCTCATAGGGTTAGTTCCTAGCGGTCCACATCGGCCATTACAAAATCGGTGGTGGCAACAACGGCAGTAAAGTCTGCCAGCATCAACCCGCGACTCAGGAAAGGTATGGCCTGAATATGGATGAAAGACGGTGTACGAATTCGGGTACGGTAAGCACCAGAACCACCATCATTTATCAAGTAATACATGTTCATGCCCTTGGTGGCTTCGATGGTCATGGAGACCTCGGTCGGATCCATCACTGGCCCCCAGCTAACACTGAGGAAATGGTTAATTAAGGTTTCGATATCAAGTTTGCTTTTTTCCTTGATAGGCGGTGTTGTCAGCGGATGGTCTGCTTTGTATAGACCCGATGGCATATTTTCCAAACATTGTTTAATGATGCGACAACTCTGGCGCATTTCTTCAACACGAACTGCCGCTCGATCGTAACAATCACCATTTGCCCCAATGGGCACTTCAAATTCAAAATTTTGATAACCACTGTAAGGACGATTTTTACGGTAGTCCCATTCAAATCCTGTGGCGCGCAAGGCGGGACCTGTCATACCCCAATCAAATGCATCCTGGGTATTCATCACGCCAACACCGCGGGTGCGTTGTTTGATGACAGTATTCTGCATAACCATTTTGTCGTATTCAGCCAATCGCGCCGGGAAATAATCAACAAATTCACGTATCAATTTATCCCAACCGTTAGGCAGATCCTGAGCCACACCGCCAATACGGAACCAGCCCGGATGCATACGTGCACCACATATCGATTCGATAATATTGAAAGCTTTTTCGCGGTCCACGAAACAATAAAATAGCGGTGACAACTGACCCAAATCAACTGCCCAAGTTCCGTAAAATAGCAGATGCGAACAGATGCGGAAAAATTCTGCCAACATCACCCGAATTACTTCCACACGTTGCGGCACTACAATGCCCGCCATCTTTTCTACTGCCATCACATATGGCAGGTTATTCATAACTCCACCTAGATAATCAATACGATCCGTGTAGGGAATATAAGTGTGCCAGGTCTGACGCTCACCCATTTTCTCAGCACCACGGTGGTGATAGCCCACATCAGGTACAACATCGAGAACATATTCGCCATCTAATTGCAGCGCAAAACGAATAACACCGTGAGCAGCTGGATGGTTAGGACCAAAATTTAAAAACATGTATTCAGAGTTTTCGGATTTGCGGGTCATACCCCACTCTTCGGGCCGGAACTTAAGTTGCTCTTGTTCACGGTCTTGAATCTCATCGCTCATGCTGTACGGTTCCATCTCGGTCGCGCGGGCCGGATGATCTTTACGCAAGGCATGTCCCTTCCAGGTGGGCGGACACAAGATACGGCTTAGATTTGGATGCCCGGTAAAAGTGATACCAAACATGTCCCACACTTCACGTTCTTGCCAATTGGCGCTAGGCCACAGCCCTATCACAGTCGGCACATTAAGATCTGACATGGCGAGTGCGACTTTTATGCGGATATCACAATTCCCAGAGAAAGAACTGGCGTGATATACCACGGTGAATTCACTGGCAGGTTGTCCTTGACGGTGCACACGGACGCGTTCGTCAATTGCGGTTACATCAAACAACATTTCATAACGCGGACGGTATTCATCACGGAGATATTTGAGCACTGCAACAATCTTGTCGCGAGAAGTCCACAACGTTGGCATCCCTTCGGCAGTATGCTGACGTATAAAAGACGACTCACCGAATTGTTGATACAGGGCAGCGATTACTGCGGGGAGTTCACTTGCTTGAGTGCTGATAGTAGTGCTCACTGCTGATCTCTTTTGTAAAATCTGAGTTAGTCGATCTTGCTGGAAACAGGTGTCAAAATATCCGTGCCATACCTTATTCTAGGTCTACACTTCATCCGGGCTACGCAACTCTGTTGCTGCAATACGTTCGGGGCCGCGGGCAATTCTTTGTACTACGTTCTTCTTGGTTTCATGTACACCTTGATCGTTAATCATCCAGCTTACCGGGCGACGTTTGTTAGCAATGGACTCTTGCAACAGTACCAGACCTTGCAACAAGGCTTCGGGACGAGGAGGACAACCAGATACATACACGTCCACTGGCAAAAATTTGTCGACTCCCTGCACTACTGAGTAAATGTCGTACATACCGCCGGAATTAGCGCACGAACCCATACTGATTACATAGCGTGGCTCCATCATTTGTTCATACAAACGTTGTACAACCGGTGCCATTTTACGAAACACAGTACCTGCAATAATAATCATGTCGGCTTGACGGGGGGTGGCGCGAAAAACTTCAGCGCCAAAACGGGCAATGTCATGTCGACTGGAAATGGCGGTAGCAGCTTCTACATAACAGCAAGACAAACCAAAATTGAAAGGCCACAGCGAATTTTTACGACTCCAAGCTAGCATGTCTTCCAGCGTAGTCATGATCACATTCTCACGGATGTAATCTTCAAATTGATTCATACCAGGACTAGCAGAATAAGAATCTTCAGGTTTTACCAGCTCCCAACTCATTAGTGTGCTGCTCCCGTATGATGGATGTTGTCATGGGTGTCATTGTGACTATTATGATCATTACTTGTGTCTGGCCGGATTTTCTTAAAGCCATTTACTACATTAACTACACCACCTTCACCTTGCAGATTAGCCAGGTCATTTTGTTGGCGCAAAGTACGCCACTCGAGAGCGCCGGCTTTCCACAAATACAGCAATCCCGCCAACAAAATAGAGATGAAAATGCAGACTTCTATATAACCAAACCACCCTGCTTCACGGATGGAAATGGCATAGGCAAAAAGAAAGGCAGCTTCTAAATCGAAAATAATAAAGAGAATGGCGGTGAGATAAAATGGTACCGCTATTTTGATATTGGCAGAGCCAACGGGAAGCACACCGGATTCGTACACATCATGCGTTGCATGATCTTGACGTTTCTGCCCCAGCAAGGCCGATACCACCAACAATCCTGACACCAGACCGACAACCAGCACTGAATATACTATGAGAGGCCAAAGATCTATTGTCACACCAGAATCCTGTAATCCGATTTTTTTGAGACTTAGTTTAAAACTTGGTTTGCATATTCTATTAAAGCAATACCCGCAAAACATCACCAACAACCTTCTTAATCATGCACAAGTATCTGCACAAGCACACACCAAGAAGATACATTTCTGGCAGGTATTGGGAGGGGTTGAAAGGAAAAAATCCAGTTGATCTCGCCCCAATATTAAGCGTCTAGATGTTCGAAAATTTACTGCTCTAAACGGGTTGGCAATTTACACATTTGAGCGGCGCACTTCAAGCCTGAAATTCATCAAAGGACACCCTATCTGGAAGGCATAATTTTGTTTGTTAGTCAAAAGATAACAAATACAAAAATAAGTTCGTGGCTTTTGGTCAACCCCTAAAAAACCCGGTTGATACCATCCAATGCTGCTACTTTATATGCCTCTGCCATCGTAGGATAGTTAAAGGTGGTGTTCAAAAAGTAACGCAGGGTATTGCCGCCATCTTTTTGATTCATAATGGCTTGACCAATATGGACAATTTCGGAAGCTTGGTCGCCAAAACAATGAATACCGAGAATTTCTAAAGTATCGAAATGGAAGATAAGTTTGAGCATACCAACCTCATCTCCAGTGATCTGGGCACGGGCAATGTTGCGAAAAAACGCCTTCCCTACTTCATAAGGAATCTTCTTTTCAGTCAGTTGTAATTCATTCATACCGATAGTGCTGATTTCTGGAATAGTATAGATACCGCTCGGGATTTCATTTAGTGGGCGAAACTCTTCCGGGTTAACAATGGCATTACTTGCAGCTCTGCCCTGATCGTATGCAGCTGATGCCAGAGCCGGCGAACCTATCACATCACCACATGCATAAATATTTTCTACCGTGGTTTGATAACGGTTATTAACTACCAACTGTCCTCTAGAAGTGGCTTGTAAGCCCACAGCGTCAAGATGAAGCTTATCGGTATTGCCGGTACGACCATTAGCCCACAGAACGATGTCACTTTTTATTTTCTTGCCCGAGTCCAAAAAAGTAATGATATGGTCGTCGTGGTACTCCATCTGCTTGAAATGTTCTAGATGGCGACAACGTACACTCACGTTACGGAGGTGATAACTCAGTGCTTCAGAAATTTCTGTATCCAGAAACGACAACAAAGAAGTAGCTGGGTTAAGCAATTCAACCTTACAACCCAATCCACCAAAAATGGAAGCGTACTCGCAGCCGATTACGCCCGCCCCAATGATGGTAACTTTACGAGGTGATTTTTTTAGATTCAAAATGGTGTCGCTGTCAAAAACCAATTGGTGTTGAAAATCAACATTGGCAGGTCGATAAGGCCTAGACCCAGTAGCAATCACAAAATAGTCTGCCTTAAGTTTAGTAATTTCAGTACCAAGGGTTACGGTGATGCAATTTTGATCCACAAAACTGGCAACACCTTCAAAAATTGGCACTTGGTTACGCTGATAAAAATTAGTACGCAGTGCGCTCTGGTCTTCCACTACTCGCCTGGCATGGCTCATCAACTGTTGGAAAGTAACTTTGCGAACATCGCCAAATTCTCTGAATATGGGATTGGTATTAAACTGCATTACCTGCTTAACACCATGCCGCAGGGCCTTGGATGGTATGGTGCCCAGGTAAGTACAATTGCCTCCTGGCCGTGGCTTGTCGCAGATCATAGCCACTTTTTTACCGGCTTTTACTGCATTCATTGCGGCTGATTCCCCAGCAGGGCCACTGCCAATCACTATTAAATCAAAACTTTTTTTTGCCATACTTAAATTCCTGAAATCGGGTAAAGATATAATTCAAAAGCAGATGTAAAAGTGTGATGTAAGACGGCTTGCTCCGTTTTTACTTGGGCCACTGGAAAATTGTCTCGTGTAATAAAATAGGCAGCAACATTCTCACTCTCTGCCAATGCTTTGCCTTGTTCTGCCCCAAGTACCATCAGTGCAGTTGCCCATGCATCTGCAGTTGCTGCATTAGCACTGATTACAGTTACCGCTGCCAAATTATTGTCTATTGGATAACCTGTCCGAGGATCGATTTCATGCGAATAACGTTTACCTTTAATCTCACGAAAATTTCGATAATCTCCTGACCCGGCAATGCCTATAGGTTCTCCTAAGTTAACTAAAGCTGCGTAAAGAAGGCGTTGGTCATCCAGCGGAGTTTCTATGGCAATGACCCAAGCAGTGTGATCTGGTCGCAAACCCTGAACACGAATTTCACCGCCAATTTCAACCAAGAAAGAATAAAATCCGGCAGTAATTAGTGCTTCGGCAACCTCATCAGTTGCATAACCTTTAGCGATAGCAGACAGATCCAGAGTCAGCATTTTATTTTTAAATACGGTTGATTTACCCTCGTCCAAAATCAGGTCAGCCATGCCCAACTGCGCTTTGGCAAATTGAATTTCAGAGCTAGCAGGCAAGCCTGTTACTGACGTTGGACCAAAACCCCACAGGTTCACCAAAGAGCCAATCGTAATATCAAATACACCGGTGGTAAGTTCATGTAGATTTTTTGCTAGCAATAAAACAGTCATCAGCTCGACTGAAACAACCACACTTGACCCGTTCGGGCTGGCATTCAACTGCGAAAGTTCAGAGTCTGCTGTATAGGTTGAAAAAACCTCACGATCGAGATGGTGCAATAAAGTTTCTATTTTCTGGCCTACGGCAGGTAAGTTTTCATCACTGGCCGCAACAATCTGCACACTCCAGGTAGTGCCCATGGTGGCACCCTGTAAACTGTAAATTTGATTATTGTGAGACGTAAAATAGACAGCGACGAAAATAAAAATAACGCCTGCTGCGACCAAAACAAGCGCTTTTTTACTGTATATATATGTCAAGCTAGTTATCCATACTTTCGTTTTCTGGATAAGAAAGATAGTTCACTCCTGCCATCTTATGCACCATACGAACAACCTGATTGCAGTAACCGAACTCATTGTCGTACCACAAATACAGCACTAGATTTTTGCCATTGCTGATAGTGGCCGTTGCATCAAGAATGGCAGCTTCGCGGGAGCCGATAAAATCACTCGATACCGCGTCCGGCGATTCGGTGTAACCCAATTGATTTTGTAGGGGTGAATGCACGGCTATCTGACGCAAATATTCATTGATTTCTTCTTTGGTACACGAGTTTACTAGGGTCAGATTGAGGATAGCCATGGAAACATTTGCCACCGGCACCCGTACCGCATTACCTGTTAATTTCCCCGCCAACTCAGGCACTGCTTTGGCAACGGCCTGCGCTGCACCGGTTTCAGTAAGAACCATGTTAAGTGCCGCACTACGACCACGACGATCTGCTTTATGAAAATTGTCAATCAGATTCTGGTCGTTGGTATAAGCATGCACAGTTTCTACATGACCATGTACAACTCCCCAGCGGTCGTTTATCAGTTTTAATACAGGGGCAATTGCATTGGTAGTGCAAGATGCAGCAGTAATGATTTTGTCACTAGGTTCTATCATGTTGTGGTTGATCCCACACACGATATTTTTAAGATTGCCCTTGCCCGGTGCTGTAAGCATTACCTTGCTCACACCTTTCGATTTAAGGTGTAGTGACAAACCCGCTAGATCGCGCCATTTGCCGGTATTGTCGATGACCAGCGCGTCTTCAATGCCATATTGGGTGTAGTCGATGCTGTCCGGGCTGTCTGAATTGATAAAATGAATTATGTTGCCATTGGCGATAATGCGGCTGTGTTCTTCATCCACCCGTACCGTGCCTTCAAATGAACCGTGTATGGAATCGTTACGCAACAAGTTGACACGTTTTTGCAAATCGCCTTCGCCACTCTTGCGCACCACTACCGCTCGCAGTCGCATTACTTCTCGGTTTCCGGTTTGTTCAAGTAACAAGCGTGTTACCAGTCGTCCAATACGTCCGAATCCATACAGAATTATGTCAGTAGGCTTGGCGATGGGTTTATGGTTATTATCAATAAGATGAGCAAGTTCTTGCACGACCCAAGCATCTACACTCAAGCCCTTGCCATTGTGGTTTTGCTTCATGAATTCGACGGTGAGCTTACCTAAATCAATCTGGCTGGGGCACAAACGGAGCTTGGTCATAGCCAGCAACAGCGCATGACTTTCAAATTCCGACAATTCGTTGCGTACCATTTCCCGCACGCGCCGGTGGGATTTCATTATGAAAGTAACGGAGCGATTATTAAGCGCTCTACCATACAGAAATATTTGCACACCCTTTTCATGCTCAAGTTTGCCGAGCAGTGGCACCATTTCTTGGGCTAGTGCCTCGCGCTGTTTCCAGTCGGTAAAGATACCTTCGTCGATATTGGGTCTGACCACGTTTTGTGTCCTTTTTATAACTTGTAAAAAACCGGGGCATTATCCTTGCGGGATAAGGAGATGTCCAACCTGAAGCACAGCTGACGTAGTTTTTTATCGATGCTTATTTACCTGCAATTAATGTGGCAAGTGTATGATCTAGCCATATTTTCCGTAGTAGCCGTCCAACAAAGTGATTTTACTTGTGAACCTTGGCCTACACTTCAACACGCTGTCTATTGCATGGTTTATACTGCGCGACTCATAAAATCTGGAGCTGTAGTTGAGTGTCTTGAATGTAAATTTATTGCCGCTGCCGCCCACGGCAGGGTCCAGGCAATCTTGGGGGGGCTTGCAAGGCTCTGCCCCCAGCTTTGTTCTTGCCGCTGCTGCGCAGAACTTTACCGGACTTACGCTGGTGATTACAGAAAACTCACGCCAAGTGGAAAGAATTCATGCTGAACTTGAATTTTTTCTGAATAAGACCCAAAACCCTGATTTTACTGTCCTTGAATTTCCAGATTGGGAAACCCTACCCTATGATAATTTTTCCCCCCATCAGGACATAATCTCCCAGCGCTTGGAAACTTTGCATCACTTGCCACAGGTGAAACACGGCATCCTGATTCTTGCTGTTTCTACTCTCCTACATCGGCTTTCACCCCGCGACTACATGATCGCCACCAGTCTAGTGCTGAAAACAGGCCAAAAATTTTCCATTACCGAGATGCGCAGAACCTTGGAAAGTGCTGGTTATCAGTGTGTGGATTCGGTGTATGAACATGGGGAGTTTGCTGTCCGTGGCGCCATCATGGATTTATATCCAATGGGAAGCACCACGCCTTACCGCATCGAACTGTTCGATGATGTGATCGACAGCTTGCGCATGTTTGCACCCGAGACTCAGATATCCAGCGAAAAAGTACTAGAAATACGTTTGTTGCCTGGCCGTGAATACCCGCTGCATACCAAAGCTATTGCTGATTTTCGACAAGCATTTCGCACAGCATTTGCTGTTGATGTACGCAAATGTCCCTTGTATGAAGACATTTCCAAGGGGTTGGCCAGTGCCGGTATCGAATATTATTTGCCCTTATTTTTTCCGCAACTGGTAACGCTTTTCGCGTATTTGCCTGCAGCTGTACAGTGTTTAACTTTTGGCAACGTGGTTGAGGGTGCCGAGCAATTTTGGCGGGAAATACGTTCGCGTCATGAGGAACGTGGCGTAGATAGCGAACGACCCTTGTTGCCACCAGATCAGTTGTTTTTGGCGGTGGATGAGTTGTTTGCTAATCTCAAGCCACTCCCTGTGACACATATGTATTCAAATCAGGTTGGTGTTGGTGCGGGGGTGAGTAATCTGCCGGAAACAATTTTTCCTGACCTAGCAGTGGAACCCAAATCTGCACAACCACTGGTCCGCATCCAGCAGTTTTTACAACAACATGCCAATACACCTATCCTGTTTTGTTGTGATTCAGCAGGCCGCCGCGAAACCATGCTAGAACTCTTGCAGCGGATTCAGATTCATCCAACAGCAATTGGGAGCTGGCACGATTGGCAACAACTTCAACCTGCCATTGGTATTACCATTGCTCCGCTGGAATCAGGTATGTGGCTGCATTCACCCAACGTTATCGCCATAACTGAAAATCAGTTGTTTATTTATCATGTTAGTCAACAGCGCCGCCGCGGTAAATTTGCCGATGCCAGCGACTTCATCGTTAAAAGCCTTACCGAATTAAAACAAGGTGCGCCCGTTGTCCATTTAGACCATGGGGTTGGGCGCTATCTGGGTCTTGAAACCTTTGCTGTTGAAGATCAACTCACCGAATTTCTGGTGCTGGAATATGCAGATCAAACCAAGCTATTCGTGCCAGTGGCAAGTTTGCATCTGATTAGTCGTTACAGTGGCGGCGATCCAGAAACAGCACCCCTACATAAGCTTGGTAGTGATCAATGGCAAAAAGCTAAACGCAAGGCAGCTGAAAAAATTGTGGATGTGGCTGCTGAACTACTAGATTTACATGCGCGCCGTGCCGCCCAGACCGGCCACAAATTCATCCTGCCGGAAGCTGACTACCAACTTTTTACTAATGCTTTCCCCTTTGAAGAAACCGAAGATCAGGCTGAAACCATTAAATCGGTTCTTAATGACATGACTAGCTCTCGTCCGATGGATCGTCTGGTGTGTGGAGACGTAGGGTTTGGCAAAACCGAAGTTGCTTTACGTGCCGCTTTTATCGCAGTGACTAATCATAAACAGGTAGCTGTGCTGGTTCCTACTACTTTGCTAGCTCAGCAACACTATGAAACTTTCAAAGACAGATTTGCCGACTGGCCGGTAAATATCGCCCTGCTGTCCCGTTTTGTGAATACCGGTCAGCAGGAACACACGCTGGCACAGCTAGAACTCGGCAATGTCGACATCGTGATTGGTACTCATAAGCTGTTGCAAGAACAGCTCAAATATAAAAATCTTGGTTTGTTAATTATTGATGAGGAACATCGTTTTGGTGTGCGTCAAAAGGACAAGTTACTGGCACTAAAAGCGAGCGTGGACATCTTGACGCTAACTGCTACGCCCATTCCTCGTACACTCAATCTTGCCATGTCGGAAATGCGCGACCTGTCTTTTATCGCTACTCCTCCTGCACGCCGTCTGTCTGTGAAAACCTTTATAAGACAAGAATCCTCTGCTCTCAAAAAAGAGGCTATTCATCGGGAATTATTACGTGGCGGTCAAGTTTTCTATTTGCACAATGACGTGAAAACTATTGAAAAAACTGCGGACGAAATTCGTAAGCTTGTCCCCGAAGCAAGAGTGGGCGTTGGCCATGGTCAGTTGCGCGAAAGTCAGCTGGAACGGGTGATGTCTGATTTTTATCACAAACACTTTAATGTCTTGGTATGTTCCACCATTATTGAGACTGGCATTGATATTCCCAGCGCCAATACTATTATTATCGACCGTGCCCATACTTTTGGACTGGCACAACTACATCAATTGCGTGGGCGTGTGGGCCGATCGCATCATCAAGCCTATGCTTACTTGTTGACCCCGCATCCTAAAGAAATGACCACAGAAGCTAATAAACGTATCGATGCCATCAGTATGGCCGATAGTCTTGGAGCCGGCTTTACCCTCGCAAGTCACGATCTCGAAATACGCGGTGCAGGTGAATTACTTGGTGAAGAACAAAGTGGCCATATGCATAGCATCGGTTTTACCTTGTACAGTGAAATGCTGGCGCAAACGGTGAAGCTGCTTAAACAAGGCAAGAAGCCAAATTTGGATCAACCCTTACATGGCAGTACTGAAATAAATTTACGGATTCCTGCCTTATTACCTGACGATTATTTACCTGATGTACATGGTCGTTTATTGATGTACAAACGTCTTGCCAATGCAGGCTCCGATGCCGAATTGCGTGAACTGAAAGTGGAAATAATAGACCGCTTTGGTCTGTTGCCAGAACCCGCAAAATATTTGTTCGAAGTCACACGTCTGAAATTATTAGCAGAAAAACTGGGCATCCTCAAAATTGAAGCCCACGCCACCGGTGGCAAACTCCGATTTTCCCAAGACACTCCTGTAGAACCGCTGGCACTGGTCAGACTAGTACAAAAAGAAAGTAACCGGTACAGTCTGGGGGGGGCAAGCGAGTTGAAATTCAGACAGGAAACTGTTTTGCCCACCGAACGCATAAACTTTGTTGAACTTCTGTTGGCAAAATTGAATCAGACTCTTACAGGCAACAAATAGCATGTTGTTACCAGGATGTACTCACCAGACACATCAAGAGATGGGCTACCACTTAATTTTATTGCCGGTGTTGGTAGGGTTAGTATTCCCTCATGTATATGCACAGGAACTTAGCTATGACGGTCAACGTTGGATAGAAGTTGAGGTCAGTGTGTTTAGCAACGAATACCCTGCAACTGCTTACGCTGAAGTTCCAACTCCAGATAAACTCACTCTGCAATATTTACCCCGCGTGCAACAACTGCAGGAGCCTGCCAGCAGTTTTTTAATTGATTTCCCCCAATCACTTTTGCCTTCCTTACCCACTTCAAGGTTTTCTCCAGTAGCGCCTAATGAAGCTGTACCGCCTGGAGAGCATCTTCTAATTGGTCCTGTGTATTCACCTGGGCTCGTTAACTCTTTTAAGATAAGTGATTTTTCACGAGATTCTTATATTGCCCTTGCCGATAGCCAGGCTCAGTTCATTACTATTAATCGTAATTTGCAAAATTCGTCTGAACATCGTCTATTTTGGCATGAAGTATGGCGTCAGCCTGTACTTGCACGATCGCAAACTCCTGCTGTTTACGTGCAAGGCGGTGCCAGTTTTGACGAACATACAGAACTTGAAGGCAGTCTGCGTGTGAGTGATGACAACAACCTTACAATGCTGGATATCAATTTGTGGTTAAGTAGTTTTGACAATTTAGATGTAAGTGCAGCAAGCGTGTGGGCACTCCCTGCGGTGCCATTAAAAAACGAGCAAATAGTTAATCCTGTTGCCTTAAAAAATACCTGGACCATTACACAGATCTGGCAACAACAACAAACCCAGGTGCTTGCTACCCAAGAATTTTATTATCTCGACCATCCAGCCTTTGGGATATTAATTCAGGTAAGGCCATATTTATTGCCAGAGATGGCTGAAATCGAAGATGTAGCGGATTTTTAGCTGTAGCGATCAAAATGTAGCTGCCAATATAACTAGATCACGCAAGCAACAACTCAGCTAAGGCGCCAAGTAGTAAACGTCTGACTTGTGCCATGCCCTTAGCCAGCACTAGCTGTATATCTTCAGTTGTTATCGTGCCACTGCCAAGTCCGGCACCTTTGTTTACTACGAGTGCAATACATGCATAACGAACGTTGAGTTCACGCGCTAAAATCGCCTCAGGCATACCCGTCATGCCAACTATGTCACAGCCATCACGTTGCATTTTGCGAATTTCAGCTGCAGTTTCTAGTCTGGGGCCTTGGGTTGCAGCATAAACAGCACCAGAGACAACAGTTTGTATATTACGGCTGGCCGACTGCTGCAAAATTGCTGACAGTTGCGCGTCATAGGGCCAAGTAAAATCTAGATGCTTATCGAGTGCATGCTCGCCAACAAAAAAGGTGTGTTCGCGTCCCCAAGTGTAGTCGATGATCTGATCTGGCAGCACCAGTGATCCAGGCAGCATAGATGCGCTGATTCCCCCAACTGCATTAACCGCAATCACAGTGCTTACACCTAAATTGTGCAAGGCCCAAAGATTGGCTCGATAGTTGATTTGATGTGGAGCGACAACATGGAGTTTGCCATGCCGGGGTATAAACCAGATATCTCCGGCAGTGGTCTCTTCCTGATATACCGAAACAGGAGCTTTAGCATAAGGAGTTTGCACCCTTACTTCGCGTGATTTGCTGCCTTCCTGTAAGTTGTAGAAACCACTGCCGCCAATGACGGCTAGTTTGCTTGATAATGGTAGGACTACTTTGATCATGCTTTTTTGTAATAAGCATTTTCCTGATTGCTGTGGTCTGTTACATCACGCACCGCAGTTAGTTCAGGTATTTGTTGTAATAGAGTTTTTTCCACTCCTTCCTTAAGTGTTAAATCTACTTGACCACAACCCTGACAGCCGCCACCAAATTTCAAAACTGCAACCTTATCTTCTGTAAGTTCTTCCAGCGTCACATTGCCACCATGCGAAGCCAACCCAGGATTTATTTCGCTGTACAAAATGTAGTTGACTCTTTCTGCGAGTGAACTATCAGGACCAATCTTTGGCATGCGTGAATTAGGAGCTCTAATAGTCAACTGCCCCCCCATACTGTCTTTAGCAAAATCGACAACAGCTTCGGTCAAGTAGGCTTTACTTTTTTTTTCAACGTAAGCATTAAAGTTTTCGTAAGGAAACAATTCATCGTCGGCTTCTTGTTCGCCTGGTCGACAAAAAGCAATACAGGTTTCTGCCTTGGGTGTGCCTCCATCAAGAACAAACACACGGATTGCAATGTTTTCACAATTTTGTTTTGTTAATAGATCACGTAGATAAGTTTGGCCGGATTGGGTTATCTCGATCATGGACGACTCTCGTGTAATTGGCAGTAAAGAATTTTAAGTAGATATGGGGACCAACAGTGAAAATTACATCCCCGCTTGTGTAGAATGTGTACTCTTTCAGTCGGTATGGAGAGCATTTTGAAGCAAGCGCTAGAAGAAAGCAAAAAACCAGAGAAAAAAAACAATATCCCTTTTTTACAAGTGGTTATAAGTGTGATTCAAGCTAGTTTTGGTGTGCAAAATGCTAGCGTTCGAGAACGCGATTTTAAACATGGGAAATTGATTTCTTTTATCTTCGCTGCAATACTATTTACTGCGGTATTGGTGTTAGCGCTGGTGTTTGTTGTAAAGCTGGTGCTGGATGCTGCTTGAGGCAGACGCTCAAGGTAAAACTTAACGTAAATTCCGCTTATTGCTGACTTATAAAGTACAACACTCCGCAAACAGCGATGGCAATCGCTAACAAAGCCGCTACGGCATCTGCTCTACTATCCGCTTGGTTTGGCTCATGATTGACCTGGGCACTAGAATGATCATGATGGCTCATGGTGGTCTCCAACTAAATGTATTAATGGTCTGTTTTAACGAGCGGCGATTGTAATGAGTCAATATCAATAAGCAAGCTTATAGCAAAATAGTTTTTACCACTTTTTACAGACACGCCTAAATGATTATTAACAGCCAAAATCTTTATTCAATGACACTCCCTTTAACACCGTAGTATCATCTAAATTTACTTGAATCGACACTTGCTACCACCACTAATTCAACACAGCCAAATTAAATCGAAGAACTTTTATGTATCGCTACGACAATTATGACCGGCAGATGCTGCAGGATCGCATCGCCCAGTTTCGTGATCAGACGCGGCGTTTTATCGCTGGAGAGCTTGAGAATGCTCAGTTTTTACCATTACGCTTGCAAAACGGTTTGTATGTACAACGACTGGCACCAATGTTGCGAGTGGCTATACCGTATGGATGTTTGTCGACAATCCAAGTACGCAAGTTGGCATTTATAGCTCGGCATTTCGACAAAGGGTATGGACATTTTTCCACACGCCAAAACATACAATTCAACTGGCCAAAATTAGCGGAAGTCCCTGACATTTTGGCGCACTTAGCCGAAGTCGAAATGCATGCCATTCAGACCAGTGGTAATTGCATTCGAAATACTACCACCGATCAGTTTGCCGGCGTTGCACGTGAAGAAATAGCAGACAGTCGACATTGGTGCGAAATTATTCGCCAATGGTCCACCTTTCACCCGGAATTTTCCCACCTGCCCCGCAAATTTAAAATTGCGGTTTGTGGCACCAAAAACGATCAGGCTGCAACCCAGTTGCACGACATCGGACTTTATCTTCATCACAATGATACCGGCGAACTTGGTTTCCAAGTGCTGGTAGGTGGTGGTTTGGGACGTACCCCAATCATCGGGCAAGTGATCTGTGAATTTTTACCTTGGCGACATCTGCTAACCTATTTAGAAGCAATTTTGCGCATCTATAATCAGGAGGGTATTCGCGACAATATATATAAGGCTCGTATCAAAATTCTTGTAAAGGCTCTTGGTATCGATGCATTTCGTGACAAAGTAGAATCGGAATGGTTATACAGCAAAGATGGTCCCTCAACGCTCACCCAAGCTGAGGTTGATCGTTGCAAGAATTTTTTCATCGATCCTGCTTACAAAATTTTGGCCGATGAGGATGACGGTGTTAGTAACTTACTTGCTAACGATGTGATATTTGCGCAATGGCACGAACGTAATGTGCACTTACATAAAAAATCAGGTTACCGGATAGTTACACTCTGCCTAAAAGCTACTGGCTCTGCGCCGGGGGATCTAAGCGCAGAACAATTGGAATTTGTGGCAGAACTAGCTGATAAATTTAGCTTTGGTGAAATTCGGGTAAGTCACTCTCAAAATCTTGTGCTAACAGATGTGCGTTTAGCTGACTTACCAAAACTGCATCAGGCACTAAAAACTGAATTGTTGGCAACACCCTATACCGGTTTGATAAACGACATTATCTGTTGTCCTGGTGGTGATTTCTGCGCTTTGGCCAACGCAAAATCCATTCCAATTGCCGAGGCAGTTCAACGTCGCTTTGATAATTTTGCTATCCAAAAAAATATTGGTCCTATTACGTTAAATATATCTGGGTGCATGAATGCCTGTGGTCATCACCACGTCGGTAATATTGGGATTTTGGGCGTAGACAAAAAAGGTGAAGAATTTTATCAAGTAGCTTTGGGTGGCTCGGCCGATCGTGATGCTGCAATTGGAAAAGTACTCGGGCCTTCTTTTGCACAGGATGACATGCCTGATGTGATTGAAAAAATCATCAATGTCTATTTGCAAAACCGGCATAATAACGAACTTTTTATCGATACCTTCAATCGCATCGGTATGGAGCCGTTCAAGGAGCATGTCTATGCCAAGGCTGATTGATACCAAGGGACAATTATTAGCCAATCACTGGCAACTGCTACCCAAAGACTGCACCCTTGAAACTGCATCCCTGACAAGTGCAACACATTTGCTAGTGCCAGCCGATTTCTGGCTTGCTAACAAAACAGTCTTACAAAATGTAGGCAAACAAATTGGGCTTTGGCTAGACAGTGGGCAAAGTGCTCATATGTTGAAGGATGAGTTGGCAACTCTTCAGTTGATAGCGCTCAACTTTCCGGGCTTCAAGGATGGTCGTTCGTATTCCACTGCTGCGGTGTTATGCCAGCATTACCAATTTGCAGGAGAGATCAGGGCAATTGGTGATGTATTACGTGATCAGCTTTTCTTGATGAAACGTTGCGGCTTTACTACCTTCGACCTTAAAGACAGCGTAAAACTGGAAGACGCAGTGACCGCATTCAATGATTTCACTACCAACTATCAGGCGACAGTTGAACTACCAGTACCACTGTTTCGACGCAGACAATAACTATAACTGTCTTGTTACAAGGGCAGTTGACAAACTGCCCTTGTTGAAATTTTAATCGGTAAATGCGGGAATTTTAGCGGAACAGCAATTTTCAGGAATAAAACTTTTCCTTATCTGCGCGGTTCAGCCAGCCAAACATTATTTTTTGGAGACTTGCAGAAATTGAGCCTTCCAGTAACGCTGTCAACCTGTCTCTCATTTTAAGTTTGCGTACCCACAAAACTTCGTACACATCTGCTTCTTTGCACTGAGTAAGCAGCCATTCATCACTGGTATCGATAGCATCAATCAATCCTTTGCTTAATGATTGAGTGCCGGTCCAAACTTCACCTGTAGCTGCGGCTGTAACATCCAAAGCTGGCCGCCATTCATGAATAAAACTTTTGAACAACAGGTGCATTTCATCAACTTCTTCCTGCACTTTTTCGCGGCCTTTATCAGTATTTTCACCGAATGTTGTTAAGGTGCGCTTGTACTCCCCTGCGGTGATCATTTCGTAGTCAATTTTGTTCTCTTTCAATAAACGATGTACATTGGGCAATTGCACTAGTACCCCGATAGAACCGATATAAGCAAACGGTGCTGCAATTAGGTTATTAGCAATACACGCCATCATGTAGCCACCACTAGCAGCCACTTTATCTACGCAAATCGTCAGATGGATATTATGTTTGCGTAAACGCGCTAATTGGGAAGCGGCCAGACCATAGGAATGCACCATACCTCCAGGACTTTCGAGCTTAAGCATTACAGCGTCCAATTCTGGACGTGCCACAGCTAGGATCGCTGTGATGATATGCCGCAAATCTTCAACTTCAGAGGCTGCAACATCCCCGTCAAATTCAAGCACGTATATACGTTTACGTTCGGGTTCGGCACAAGCATCTTTGGACGCCTTCCTGCGGGCTTTCTGCTCTTCCTTGTCCTTTTTCTTTTCTGCTTTAGCTTCAGCTTTGAGGACGTCATCGTCCAACACTTCATGACGGATATCATCACGAAGATCATCAAATTCATCATTTAGTTTGGTAACCGTGATATGACCTTTATGTTTGCCTTCACTTTTGTGACGAGAAGCATTGGCTATTAAAACAATAAATACAAAAAGAATAGCCAGAACCAGGGTCAGTGTTTTGGCTAGAAAAAGACCATAATCAGTAAGAAATTCCAAGAAAGTAAACTCCAGTATGATGGGGCGCGGATTTTGCCGGTTTTACCTGCAAATGAAAAGGATCAGGGATCAGTAGGAACACTATTATTAAGTTGCTGCCAAAGACAATTATTACCACTACTTTTGTTGATTTTTTCTAGCCTTGTATTGTGGGCTTCCAATTCTGCAGCAGTGCATTTCCGAACTAAAAGCGGCGGACGTTTACTGCTGATTTTTTCTTCTCCTGCACCCCGAACACCTTGATCAATACTTTCGGAGCTCCAGATCATAGAAGATTGCCCACCAGTCATGTGTAAATATACATCGGCTAGGATTTCAGCATCCTTCAATGCACCATGGAATTCACGCTGGCTGTTGTCAACTGTATAACGTTTACATAAAGCATCCAGATTGTTTTTTTGGCCTGGATGTTTTTTTCGTGCCAGTGCCAGTGTGTCTAGGATTTGACAATATTCATGCATTGGTAGGTAAGCACGCTTGAGGGAATTCAATTCGTGATTAAGAAAACCAATATCAAATGGTGCGTTATGAATTATAAGTTCGGCATCCCTGACAAATTCGATGAAGGTATCAGCAATTGCCGCAAACACCGGTTTATCAGCCACCATCGCATTGCTGATTCCATGGATAGCCAAGGCACCAGCGTCAATTTCTCGTTCCGGATTAATGTAAAAGTGTAAGTGCCTACCAGTGGGTTTACGATCTACTAGTTCTACACAGCCAATTTCAATAATTTTATGACCCTGACCCGGATCTAGGCCCGTAGTTTCAGTATCCAACACGATTTGACGCATGTTTATTCCTACTTAATCGAGTTAACAAGATGCAGCTCATCTATGCCACGGTTGGCCAACTGATCTGCTAGTTCATTCTGCGGGTGACCACTGTGACCCTTGACCCATTGCCAAGTAATTTTGTGCTGGATTGCCAGTTGATCGAGTTGTTGCCATAAATCACTGTTCATCACTGGTTTTTTTGCTGCATTTTTCCAACCTTTTAGTTTCCAATTGGGCAACCATTCGGTAATGCCCTGCAACACATATTTAGAATCACTAACAACTGAAATAACACAAGGTCGTTTTAGTGCTTCTAAGGCGCGGATAACAGCTGTTAATTCCATGCGGTTATTAGTGGTGTGAGCTTCACCGCCAAATAAATGTTTACTTAGAGTCGAATATTCAAGCACAGCACCCCAACCTCCCGGACCTGGATTACCACGACAGGCACCATCGGTATAAATCACTATTTCAACTATCATTATTTATTGTTTTCTTCTTTATTGGCGCTGTGCAAAGTACTGGAAACGCCAGTTATGCTGTCGGGAATTGGCATACGTAGACCATTCACTTTTAAGCGGCGACGATTTACCTGAATAGGTGTCAGTGGCATAACCTGTTTACGCGCTGCTATTATGTAAACACTTCCTGTTGGCCAGTTAAGCTTTGTGGCCAGTTGTTCGAGCAAACTTGAATATTTAATTACTGCAGGTGAATTAACCGGCAAAGAATAGTCCCCATATCTAATTTGATCGACTTGAAAATCCAACAATTTGAGCCAGTCGGTAATTCGCAATGTGCTGAGAGGAGAAGCATGCCAAGGAGCCTTGCGTTTACCCCATTGCAATTTGTGTCGAACTCCCCAGGTACTAAAAGGATTAAATCCCACGATTAACACATGCCCACCAGCAATCAGTACCCTAGAAACTTCACGCAATAACTGATGTTGATTTTCACTATAATCAATTGCATGGTGCAAAAGCACCAAATCTACCGATTCGTTTCCTAAAGGAATTTCTTGGGGCCTAGCAAAAGCGGTATGGCATGTATTCGGTTGCGGATCAGAACAAAAAGAGAATTTGTGCCCCATAGGACTTTGCTTATGTAATAACAGATCTGCACAACTTAATTGTAATAAATGATAACCAAACCGTCGGGCTAACATGAGATCGAGCATGGTTTGTTCTGTAGCGAGAAGTTTGGCGCCCAATGGGGTCGTGAACCAGGCATTCATGTCTTGAAATAATTTTAGTGAGGCAGTGACCGTCGATTTGGCTGCTTCTTTGGATGCATTAGTGTTTGTTGATAACATGAGTTTAGATCCAGCAGTAGTCGCAAGTTCCAGCAATATTAAAGCCATACAGGGATATTACTCGGAACAAGAGTGCAGGAAAACCTGCTTTTACTGCAATTGCAAACGATAGAGTAGAGTGCCAAGATTGCATTATGAATCTCAGTATTTTTTTAAAAAGTAATGTAAGTAATAGATTTAAACTTTTTATGAACATACTGGTAACCATAATGTAATAGGTGAGGAATTACTGAGTTACGTTCCAGCAAGGTATTCTGTCACTTGCTTACATCGATATATAACTGAGCAATTTTGATGCTACATATTGAGCCAGTCAAAGCGTTTCGCGACAATTATTTATGGGTCTTCAATGTCATCGGAACCAGCGCTGCATGTGTAGTTGATCCTGGTGATGCGGAACCAGTCCTCAACTATTTAAGAACAAATAATTTAGAACTTGCTGCCATCCTTGTCACACATCATCACGCTGATCATATCGGTGGTATCAATAACTTACTTGCACATAAATCCGTTCCTGTATTCGGACCCGACTCTGTCAAAATTCCGCAAGTGACACATAAAGTAAAAGAAGCCGACGCCGTTACAATTCTCGGAATAACTTTCAGTGTGCTGGAAGTGCCAGGTCATACGCTGGATCACGTCGCATATTTCACTAATCACTTTGCCACAACTTTAGGCCCAGTGTTATTTTGTGGTGACACTTTATTCGCTGCCGGTTGTGGTCGCATGTTTGAAGGTACCCCACCAATCATGTACAAATCGCTACAAAAAATTGCTGCGCTCTCCCCCAATACCCAAGTTTTTTGTACTCACGAATATACCTTAAGCAACCTGAACTTTGCTGCTGCTGTTATGCCAGACAATCCAGAACTACAGCAACGCATCAAAACAGAAACAGCCAAACGCGAACAGGACATACCTACTGTTCCGAGTACAATCGCACTCGAATTAAGTACCAATCCATTTTTACGCTGTAACGATGCTACTGTGGTGGCAAGTGCCAAAAATCAGTCCAATGCCCAGACTACTAATGCGGCTGCCGTGTTTGGTACGCTGCGCCGCTGGAAAGATAACTTTTGAGCGCGTATATAACCATGATCATGTTAAAACGTATTGTGCAGCCCCGGTTGCGCATATGCACTCTACTGCTATTTGCGCTGACATGGAGCCTAAGTACACCTACTCTTCTGGCTCAAGAGACAGGTGTGGATTTTGCTACTCAAACCGTTCGACTCGCCTTGACCGGCGAACCTCGTAACCTCAACTCCATGAAGGCTACTGACCAACTGAGCATTTTCTATCTAGAACATGTGATGGAAGGATTATTACGCAAGGATGCTCGCAACCTCTTAGTTGGTGGTGTTGCTGAACGTTGGGAAATGACAGAAACCAGTGCAAAATTTTGGTTGAGACATGATGCCATGTGGAGTGACGGCAAGCCTGTCACCGCGCATGACTTTGTCTTTGCTTGGCGCAACGTGGTCAATCCACTTACTGCTTCAGAATATGCTTCCATTATGTACCCAGTAAAAAATGCCGAAGCCATTAACAAAGGTGAAGCCCCCCTTACATCTCTTGGTATAAAAGCACTTGATGACTACACTCTGGAAGTAGAATTAGAAGCTCCCACCGGCTATTTTCTCAGTTTGACTGCATTTATGACTTTCTACCCAGCGCGAGAAGATTTTTATCTGGCGCAGAATGATCGTTATTTTGCTGATATAGAAAACATGATATTCAATGGTCCCTTCACGATTAAAAGTTGGGTACATAGCGCCTCTATCCGTCTTGAAAAAAATCCAGCCTACTGGGACAGTAAAAATATTATCCTCAATGTGATTGATACCCCATATATAACTAATGACTCGGCTGCACGTTTTAATCTTTTTAAAGATGGAAAACTTGCTATTGAAAATGGGTTACAAGGCCTCGAGTCAGAACAATTACAAGATGCCCTTGATAACCGTTTTCGTATCTATTCGCATTCCGAAGGGTCGGTATTTTATATGGAATTCAATCATCGCCCCGATCGAGTAACTCGCAATCTCAATCTACGAAAAGCTATGCAAGCTGTTTATGATTCGCAGGAACTGGTGTACAAAGTTATTGGGATAGCTGGCTACATTCCTGGCCGTTCTGTTGTACCAGTGTATATGCCGGGTGTGCAGCTTAAATTCCGTGAAGAATACCCTTTGGTGACTCCTGTCCTAGATTTGCAGCAAGCGAAGAATTATCTCGCCCTTGCCAAAGTAGAGTTGGGACTAGAGAAAATTCCACCCTTATCTATTTTATTAGATGATCGTGAAATTGGCATGCTGCAAGCACAATATTTCCAATCCCTGTTTAAACGAACATTAGATATAGACATAAAAGTAGACGTGCAAACCTTTAAGCAAAGGTTGGACAAGATGCTGGCCGGCAATTTCGATTTAGTACTGACCGGTTGGGGACCTGACTATGAAGATGTCTTAACCTTTACCGAATTGTTTAGCAGCTGGAACGCAAATAATAGAGGACGCTACCAGAGTCCTGTATACGACAGTTATATTCGCACCGCCCAAGCCAGTGCGAATCAACAAACACGCATGGATGCAATGAGTCAAGCTCAGCAGTTACTCCTTGATGATGTGGTTATCCTGCCGACCTACGAACGTGTTGCCAATACCGTACGCAATCCAAAATTGGATGGAGTAATGTTCAAACAAACAGCAGCTGCAATGGTATTGACGTACGCGAGAGTGTTGGAATGAACCGACCAATTCAGCGCCTCCTTTCTTTATACTATGTGGCAAAGTCATGACTACCTACATTCTGAAACGGTTAGCAATTGGACTGCTGACCATTTGGTTCATCGCTACTGTCACCTTTGTGGTGATGCATCTAGTCCCGGGGAATCCACTGGCAAATGAAAAAGCTACAACTGCCGCCATCCGTGCCAACTTGGAAAGTCGCTATGGTCTTGATCGCCCGCTGTCTGAACAATATATCATCTACATGCGCAACATGCTGCAAGGTGATTTTGGTATAGCATTCAGCGAAGAAAACCGTGCAGTGAATGACATTATCCGGGAACACTTTCCGGTCTCGGCAACTCTCGGCATATTGTCTCTATTATTTGCAACTATAGGTGGCGTGTTGTGGGGCGCACTTACGGCAATCTATCGAAATCGATGGCCGGATTACTTCATAATGTTCTTAGTAATTCTTGGTATATCAGTGCCTAGCTTTGTATTTGCTGCACTCAGTCAATTTAGCATTCTGCAATTAAATCAATTCACTGGCAGGTCAATCTTACCCGTAGCGGGTTGGGGTGGTTTTCGCTACATGGTCATACCTGCATTGGTTTTGGGCTTAAGCACTATGGCTTATTTGACTCGTATGATGCGGTCATCGATGCTGGAGGTTGGCAATACAGATTACATCCGTACCGCCCGTGCCAAAGGTTTATCCAACACCCGTATTTTTATTTTTCATCAATTACGTAACGCGATACTCCCAGTCATCACCGTGCTAGGACCTGCAATTGCCATCATCACCACCGGCGGTTTTGTAGTAGAAAGTGTGTTTGCCATTCCAGGTCTTGGTCGCTATTTCGTTCAATCTGTAGCGCAGCTTGATTACACTGTAATTATGGGAACCACCGTATTCTTTGGTGCCTTTCTAGTGATCATGGTGTTATTAGTAGACATACTTTATGGATTTATAGATCCGAGAATTCGTTTACAGGCTAAGCCGTGAAGAGCAAAAACTCTATGGAAAATTTGCTGGATGTTGCCGATTTTGTACCGGCTCTTGCTGAGCAAAATATTCCTACACTAACACGCCCTTCTTTATCTTACTGGCAAGATGCATGGTTACGACTGCGCCATAATAAACGGGCCATACTCAGCCTGAATCTGGTTATTGGTTTGTTGCTATTTACCCTACTCGGCCCTGTTTTTTGGACCTATGATCCATTCCTGCAAGACCTTGATAGTATTTCTCAATCACCATCTTTTGGAACAACAGCACTGGTCGTTGCTGATACTGGCAACTGGGAAGGAGTAACTACTACCAGTACTCCATCGGTATCACCACTTGCAAACTTGAGTGCTACTACTGCACTTAAAGTAGACGGCATCGCCACTACTCAGTATGTGCGGTTATTTTGGGATCCAGTACCGGGAGCGGCTTTTTATTTGGTATATCGCAATGATCACCAACCTGAATCAATTCAAGATTTAGGACTGCCATTAGCGCAAACTCACAACGCCGATGAACTCAGTTTTGAAGACAGACTGCAATTGTCTGCACAAGCGTATTACTACACTATTATTGCTAGCGACGGTTTACGCGAAGCAGAAACATTTACAACCGTACGATTTGAATTACAGCGAGCAATCACAGCGACCCAAGCACAAGAACGGAATTTACCCACGCTGCTTGATACCATAGTTCAACTGAGCTCCCATCCATTCGGCACTGATTATCTAGGCAGAGACTTATTGGCACGTGCAATGATGGGTGCCCGAGTTTCTCTTTTTATTGGCATAATTGCGCCTTTTATTTTTGTGGTTATCGGCACAATTTATGGTGGAGTTTCTGGTTATTTTGGTGGCAATATCGACATCAGCATGATGCGATTTGCAGATTTTGTTATCGCTTTGCCTTTCCTTCTCTTTATGATTTTATTCCGAATTGGTTTTGGTATTGGTCCTGGAGAAAGTGGCATCTTTCCCATGTTGGTGGCGCTTGTGGTATTAAGTTGGCCCAATACAGCCCGCCTCGTGCGTGGTCAGGTCTTGCTTTTGCGTGAAGAAGCCTTCGTGGATGCAGCGCGTTTACTCGGGGCAAATCACTGGTATTTAATTTTCCGCCATATGATTCCAAACACCCTCGGCCAAATTCTGGTCACGCTCACCTTTGCGATTCCAATGGCTATTTTTACAGAAGCATTTTTATCATTTATAGGAATGGGCGTAGCTCCTCCCACGCCTTCATGGGGATCTATGAGCAATGAAGGAATACGCTCGATGTTATCTACACCACATGAACTAATCTTCCCTGCCTTGTGTATCAGCATCACCGTACTAGCTTTTAACCTTCTTGGAGATGGATTGCGCGATGCTCTTGACTCCCGTATGAGGTCGCGTGAATGAATAATCCTTATATTCTGGAAGTAGATAATCTTGCTGTGGAATTTGCGACTTACGGCGGTACAGTCAAAGCAGTTCGTGATGTCTCTTTTAAATTACGCAAGGGAAGTACTCTCGCGATTGTTGGTGAATCTGGGTGTGGCAAATCAGTTACAGTGCAAAGTCTGATGGGTCTTATTCCAATGCCCCCCGGTGTAATTACCAACGGTTCTGCCCGTCTGAATGGTCAAGAATTGCTGGGTTTAAGTGCTGATAAGTTAAATCTGTATCGTGGTAAACAGATCGGCATGATTTTTCAGGATGCCATGAGCGCCCTTAATCCAACTATGACAATAGGTAATCAGATTGCAGAAACCCTAATCGTACATTCTTTATTGAGTAAAAAAGCTGCCTGGACTGAAGTCATACATCTTCTAGAGCTATGCCATATTCCAGAACCTGAAAAAAGGGCTCGGCAATTCCCCTTCGAATTTTCAGGCGGTATGTTACAGCGTGCAATGATCGCCATTAGTATAGCGTGTAAACCTGACATATTAATTGCTGACGAACCCACTACTGCTCTTGATGTAACAATTCAGGCACAAATTCTAAACTTGTTACGTAGCCTGCAGGAAAATCGAGGATTGTCGATCATTCTCATCACACATGACCTTGGAGTGGTTGCCCGTATGGCACACGACGTAGCTGTGATGTATGCGGGTCAGATAGTGGAAAAGGGATCTGTCGATGATATTTTTTATAGAAGTGCACATCCTTACACAATCGGGCTCAAGTCTGCCATGCCGAGCAACAAGTCGGCTCAGCAAAATTTGCAGATTATTGCCGGTAGCCCACCTGACTTGTTTAATCCCCCTTCCGGTTGTGGATTTTATGCCCGCTGCTCGCATGCCATGTTGGTATGCAAACAACATAACCCTACGCCATTTGGCAAGCACCACCTGTCGCGCTGTTGGTTGCATCACACACTAGCACCCCCGCATCCCTTACAGCAGAATCTGAATTTTTCTGCGCTTGAAACAGCCATTTCATGATTATTGAAGCACGTAAACTAAGGAAATATTTTACCATCGCCAAAGGCAAAGTGGTCCATGCAGTTGATGATGTAACTCTAGGGATTAATACAAATGAAGTGCTTGGACTAGTGGGAGAAAGTGGTTCTGGCAAAACCACGTTTGGAAAAACCTTGATCGGATTACATGCCAAAACAAGTGGTGAAGTTTCTTACAAAGGAGAAATTTTACCTTCGCGTTACACCGCAAACGATTACAAGAAACAGGCCAGCGAAATTCAAATTATTTTTCAAGACCCATACAGCTCACTTAATCCTCGCATGACTATATTTGAGATAATTGCAGAAGGCTTGCTGATCAGAGATATGGTTAGCTTAGCAAGCACAAGAGACAGAGTTGTCTATTGGTTAGAAAAGGTAGGATTACATGCAGACCATCTTTCACGTTATCCACATGAGTTCTCGGGCGGTCAGCGTCAGCGTGTAGGTATTGCGCGTGCCTTGATCGTCGAACCCAAATTACTGGTGTGTGATGAACCAATTTCCGCACTGGATGTTTCTGTGCAGGCTCAAGTAGTTAAATTACTGGATGATCTGAAAAAATCTATGGGTTTGAGTATGTTGTTTATCGCCCATGATTTGTCGATGGTGCGATATGTGTCTGACCGGATGGCCGTGATGTATCTTGGATCACTAATTGAAATCGGGCCTGCTAATACGGTGTATTTTGAACCTAAACATCCTTATACCCAGTTACTCGTCAAATCGAATCCTGAGCCCGATCCGGAACGAGAAAGACACCGTATCGACGCACTACTGGAAGGAGAGATCCCATCACCAGTTAATCTTTTAGCGGCTTGTCGTTTTGTTGGAAGATGCCCACTTGCAGAGGATCGCTGCCGTGTAGAGCGCCCCCTACTGAGGGATATCACAGTAGGACATCAGGTTGCTTGCCATCTGGCGTAAGGTAAAAATAATAGTTTTACAGTAATGGTTCTTCTAGTAGTGGGTCATCACGACCCTGAATACTTGCATTACTTTCAAGGCTCTCCATAAATCCTGAAAAATCATTTGCAGAGGCCTGCTGGCTCAAAAAATTGCGCATATTCTGAGCTTCACCAGTATTGAAATCCGCCGCAGAACCAGCGACTACTGATTGTAGCTCGACCATCAAATAACTACCGTCCGCGAGTTGTAAGCCCGAAATATCGGTTGTACCTTCCAGGGGACGTGGCATAGAAAATACATAATTAGATATTTCTGGATTTATGCTGGGTGAGTTTCTTTCAATTGCATCTAGCTGAGACCAAGTGATATTTTGTGCCTGTAACAAACCGTCAATATTGTCCCCAGCTTTTAAACTGTTGACTAAGGATTCACCGCTAGCTCGAACTTGTTCCTTCATTTTTTTTAGTTGCAACATTACTTCGATTTCACTTCTAACTGCTGCAAGTTCTTGCACCAGTGGTAACTGATGGTCAACAACACGAATTACCACACTACGAGAAGCATTTACCTGAATCAGCTCACTGTTTAGGCGATCTTCCAGAACTTCTGCACTAAACGCGGCATTAATCACACCTGCCTCAGCACTGATTCCAGTGCCACCGCTACGTCCAAATAATTCAGAGCGTAATAGCTCTAAACTCATGCTGGTTGCGGGTGCAGTAAGATCCGGTGACTCAAACACAAGGTTACTGAGTTCGTCTGCCTTAGCGATAAAAATGCTATCCGCTTGTGAAGCTTTTAGATTATTTGCAATTACCGCACTGCGATCTTCATAAGTTGGTAAGGCGGTTTCAGCCTGTTCTGTCAGTTTTATCAAATGGACGCCAAACTCAGTGCGAATTGGCTCAGAAACCTCTTGGAGAGCAAGACTTTGCAAAGTTGTTTCAAATTCTGCGACAAAATTGTCTCCGCTGGTGTAGCCAACATCTCCGCCATTTTGGGATGAACCAGTATCATCAGAAAATTCTGCAGCTAATTTTGCAAAATCTTCCCCAGCTACAAGTCTTGCCTTTACATTTGCAGATTCAATCAACGCTGCAGAAAATTCTTCTTCAGTAGAAGCTTCAAATAAGATATGTGAAGCACGACGCTCAGTTTGTGATTGAAAGGTAGTAATTTCCTCGGCGTAAGCTGCCTGGATTTGTTCTTCTGATACTGAAATTGCATCAAGAATTTTTTGCTTGTCCAATTCCAAATACTCAATAATTACTTGCTCTTCGGTAACAAAATCATCTTGATTCTCATTGTAATAACTGGAAATTTCGTTATCGCTTATTACAATTCCAGCTTGTCCAATTAAACCAAGGACTGCATAACGAGCACTGCGTTTTTGATGTGTTAATGAGGCTAATTGAGCTAATTCTTTGGAAGTTGCAAATCCTGATGCTGAATAAGCTGACAACATTTGATTCATCATAGATTCTTTGGCAAGTGTTGCCCTATAACTACTAGGCGTGAACCCAACATTTTTTAATAACAATGTGGCACGTTCAGCATTGAAGACACCATCAACTTGAAAATCAGGTGTCATCGCAATACGCTTGTCTATAGCAGCAGAGGAAATTCCCATTCCAGCATTGTTTGCTGATTGCCCCAAAATTTCGCGTTGGATTAACTCGGCTACTGCTGATTGTCTAAACTGGGATTCGTCTAGATTAGATAAATCTGAATCCTCGGTAAGGTTGCCGTAAAATTCCTGAGCCTTACTTTGGGTAAGCGATTCGATATCTGCTTCATTTATTGTAATACCATTAACTGTAAGTGTTGGAGCGGTCACAAAAAAATTACCAACAATAGAATCTAGCCCCCACAAAGCGAAAATGCCTATCAGGAACCATACAAATATTTTGGCTACTAGACCTTGGGTGTTATCACGAATGTTTTGCAGCATATGGCAACTCGAAAATATATTTTGTATAAATATAGCGACGTTATTACAGAAAAAAACAGTAATTTTGCAGGTTTATAGTAAATTTCTTGGCAATATTTATGTTTCTTCTAAATACAGAGGGCGCATCAAAGATGCGCCCTTGTGGGAAAGTATCCTGATTATAAAGAATTAATCAGGAGTTGACTGAATCTTTTAATGCTTTGCCAGCTTTAAATCCAGGAACTTTTGCAGCAGCGATATTGATTGCAGCACCCGTTTGCGGATTACGACCAACACGTGCAGCACGCGCTTTTACGGTAAAGGCTCCAAATCCAACCAAGGATACTGAATTTCCTGACTGTAATACCCCTGTTATTGTTTCGAGTACTGCATCAACAGCTCTCGTAGCTGACGCTTTAGGCAAATCAGTACTTTCTGCTACTGCGTCTATTAGTTCTGCTTTATTCACGTGAACTCCTTTTTGATAATTATCATTATTGATATTGAAACTTTATGAAATTTCATATATTAATTATTTTATATATTTTAATTGGAAATATACTTTTTCGAAAAATATTTTATTCGTATTTAACATCTTCTAATTACACAAGCTTTATAACACAACACCTAAAGAATATGTCAATGAATAGCAGGTTTTATTCCACTCCTATCAATGTGTGCTTATAGATTTCTTTGTTTTTTCCTTGTTTTTACCAGAAGTGTTTTTAGTAACAGACTTAACCATGTTTTCCGCCTTGCCTTCTACATTTGGTGTGGGTAAGTATTGAAGTGCAAATTGTAGTACTTCATCTATCCACTTTACCGGCCTGATATTCAATTCTGCTTTTATGTTTTCTGGAATCTCTTTCAAATCACGTTCATTGTCCATCGGAATTATAACTGTTTTGATATTGCCGCGATGAGCTGCCAGTAATTTCTCTTTCAATCCACCAATAGGTAACACCTGGCCTCTTAGTGTAATTTCTCCGGTCATTGCGACGTCTTTACGGACTGGAATTCCAGTTAATACAGAGACAAGAGCTGTGCACATCCCTACTCCAGCGCTAGGTCCATCTTTAGGGGTGGCACCTTCCGGTACATGTACATGCAGATCTTTTACTTCATGAAAATTTTCGTCAATACCCAAACTTGAAGCGCGACTTCTTACTACTGTTAACGCTGCCTGGATTGACTCTTGCATAATATCCCCAAGGGAACCTGTCATTATAGTTTTACCTTTGCCCGGTATGGCTACTGCCTCAATCGTAAGCAACTCGCCACCGGCCTGTGTCCACGCCAAACCATTTACCTGACCAATCGCGTCTGCAATTTCAGCTTTCCCATAATCGTATTTATGTACACCTGAGTAATTCTCTAAATCCTTCGACTCGATAACTTGCAAGGTAAGCTGCTTCAAAGCTCCCTTTTCCTTAATGACCTTTCGACACACCTTCGCGATTTCCCGCTCCAATCCTCTAACACCAGCTTCTTTGGTGTAATGCCTGATCATGGTCAAAATACTTTGATCAGTAAATTCTAGCTCTTTGATTGAAAGCCCATTATTTGTTCTCTGTTTTGGTACCAGATAACGCGATGCAATGTTCAGCTTTTCATCTTCGGTGTAGCCAGGCAGACGAATCACTTCCATACGATCGAGGAGGGGTCCAGGTATGTTCATGGAATTGGACGTACAGATAAACAAAACATCGGATAAATCATAGTCAACTTCCAAATAATGGTCGTTAAAGTTATGATTTTGTTCAGGATCAAGAACTTCCAGTAGAGCCGATGCAGGATCACCACGGTGATCCATACCCATTTTATCTACTTCATCTAATAGGATTAGAGGATTCTTCACCCCAGCTTTTGCCATTTTCTGGATCACTTTGCCGGGTAAAGAACCGATATATGTACGGCGATGACCGCGAATTTCAGCCTCATCGCGAACGCCACCTAAAGCCATCCTTAAAAATTTTCGGCCGGTTGCTCTAGCAATGGATTCTCCTAAAGAGGTTTTGCCTACGCCAGGAGGACCAACCAAGCAAAGAATTGGGCCTTTTAATTTCTTTACTCGATTTTGTACAGCCAAATATTCCAGCACACGCTCTTTTACATCCTTGAGACCATAGTGATCATTCTCAAGAATTGCTTCAGCTTTTCCTAAATCGGATTGAATACGCGTCCTCTTCTTCCAAGGCACATTTATCATCCAATCAAGATAAGTACGGACAACAGATGCTTCGGAAGACATAGGGGACATCATCTTCAATTTATTCAATTCAGAGTTAGCCTTGTCCTTTGCTTCCTGCGGCATACCAGCTTCTTCAATTTTGCGCTTTAATTCCTCACCTTCATTTGGAGTTTCATCCAAATCACCCATTTCTTTTTGAATAGCTTTCATCTGCTCGTTGAGATAATACTCGCGTTGGCTTTTTTCCATTTGCTTTTTGACGCGGCCACGAATACGTTTTTCGACCTGGAAAATATCAATTTCCGATTCTATCAAGGCCATCAAATGTTCAATACGTGGCTTTAAATTGACCAACTCCAAAATGTTTTGCTTCTCTTGAAGCTTCAAAGACATATGGGTCGCAATTGTGTCTACAAGTCGACTTGGATCATCGATGCTTGTAATAGAAGTCAGCACTTCAGGAGATATTTTTTTGCTTAATTGAACATATTGATCAAACTGTGATAACAAAGATCTGACCAACATCTCTGATTCTTTTTCTTCAGTAACATGACTTCCCATCAGCATGATTTCAGCCTTATAGAAATCATCTTCGAAATGAAATTGTTTGATATGAACTCTTTCCACACCTTCTACTAACACTTTCACTGTACCGTCATTTACATGCATTAGTTGTAGTACTGTTGCTACAGTTCCTATCGTGTATAAGTCATCAATGCGGGGGTCATCTTCAGGATGATTTTTTTGCGCAACAAGAACAACCTTTTTATCTGATGCCATAGCAGCTTTAAGCGCATTTATGGACTTTTCCCGCGCGACAAACAAGGGATGAACGATTTGTGGGTAAACTACAACTCCGCGCAAAGGGAGAAACGGGAGTTGATTGAGATTGACAGTTTTATCCATAGCAAAAGTAGTTCTAGTTTGTAAAATCAATAATCAAATAATTAGAAGAAATCATCCGCTTACATGCTTGTCTTTGACAGGCAATATGGCATTATCAGAATCAATATTCTCGTACATTAATAAAGGTTCTGATTCTCCATTTATCACAGATGCATCAATCACTACCTTTTTAACATTTTTTTCTGAGGGGATCTTGTACATGGTTTCCAACAAAACGGATTCCATGATGGATCGCAATCCCCTAGCACCGGTTTTACGTTCTTGTGCTTTTTTTGCAATAGCTTGTAAACAATCATTTCTAAACTGAATATCCACACCTTCCATTTCAAAAAGTTTTGCATATTGTCGGGTAAGTGCATTACGTGGTTCTTTGAGAATTCTGACTAGGGCATCTTCATTAAGTTCATTTAATGTGGCTATCATAGGTAATCTACCTACAAACTCAGGTATCAAACCATATTTGATCAGATCTTCTGGTTCAACTTCTTGCAAGGTTTTTCCCACCTTTTCGTTAGCCGAAGGACTCCGTACTTCAGCAGAAAAACCAATGCCACTTTTATCAGAACGCTCACGAATAATTCGATCCAATCCTGTAAAGGCTCCGCCACAAATAAACAGAATATTAGAAGTATCGACTTGCAAAAATTCTTGCTGAGGATGCTTACGCCCACCTTGGGGTGGAACAGAAGCAATGGTTCCTTCAATCAATTTAAGCAATGCTTGCTGAACACCTTCTCCAGACACATCCCTGGTAATCGAGGCGTTTTCTGATTTGCGAGAAATCTTGTCAATTTCATCAATGTAAACTATGCCGACTTGGGCTTTTTCTACATCATAGTCACATTTTTGAAGCAACTTTTGGATGATGTTTTCAACATCTTCACCAACATAACCAGCTTCAGTGAGTGTAGTGGCGTCGGCAATTGTAAAAGGCACATCAAGTAAACGAGCTAATGTTTCTGCCAACAAGGTCTTGCCGGAACCTGTAGGGCCTATAATTAGTATATTGCTTTTTCCAAGCTCAACATCATCAGTCTTTTTTATATAGTTCAAACGTTTATAGTGATTATAAACAGCGACAGCCAAAATCTTCTTGGCTTTGGATTGGTCTATTACGTATTCATCCAAGATACTGCAGATTTCTGATGGAGTGGGTAGTTTTCGTTTTTTAGGGTCGACACTCTTGTCTTGTATTTCTTCCTTGATAATGTCGTTGCAGAGATCAACACATTCATCACAAACAAAAACAGAAGGCCCTGCAATAAGTTTGCGGACCTCATGCTGACTCTTTCCGCAAAAAGAACAATATAACAACTTACCGGAATCGTCTTTGGATTTATCACCAGCCATATTTGCACTCCACTACCTTAAACTCTGACACTAAGATGAAGGCATTTATGGCCATTTACAAGTCCTTAATCCGTAAAACTGTTGCATCATTTTCAATTGCTAACTGGACTGATTACACGTTTAGCGAGTACCTGATCAATGAGCCCATATTGAACGGCGGCTTCAGCACTCATAAAATTATCTCGATCAGTGTCTCGTGCAATTACATCTATTGTTTGGCCAGTATGATGAGACATGATTTTATTCAGCCGGTCTCGAAGAGAAAGGATTTCTTGTGCTTGTATATGAATATCAGATGCTTGTCCCTGCACGCCACCACTAGGCTGATGAATCATCATGCGCGAGTGTGGCAATGCATATCGCTTTCCCTTCGAACCTCCTGCAAGTAACAAAGCCCCCATACTGGCCGCTTGTCCCATACACATAGTGCTTACGTCAGGCTTGATAAATTGCATGGTGTCATAAATAGACAAACCAGCAGTTACTACACCACCAGGGGAATTAATATACAAATGAATGTCTTTGTCTGGATTTTCTGATTCCAAGAAAAGTAACTGAGCCACTATCAAATTAGCCATGTGATCTTCAACCTGACCAACCAGAAAAATAACTCGTTCCTTAAGCATTCGAGAAAAAATATCATATGACCTTTCCCCTCGAGCGGTTTGCTCAACAACCATAGGCACTAATTGCGCATACTGTTCTATCCGGTCACGTAATTCGCCGTTTTGCATGCCGGTAAATTGACCGAAATTACTTACACTCATGATTATTTGCCTGTAGGAAGAAGACTATTCGGGCTGATAGATGATAACTGGCCACCAATCCATGGTGGCGGCTTAATATAAATTTCGATTTGTTTTAGCAACTCCTGTTTGTTCTTATTATTCTGCTGTACTTAGCGCTGAATTGGCCACCGGTTTTAGTGCATCTTCATAACTGCATGGTATTTCATTTATTTTGGCGACATTAAGCACAAGATCGATTACTGACTCCTCAAGGGCCATAGCTTCAACCTGCGCCAATTGATCTTTATTGCTGTAGTACCACTTGACTACATCCTCTGGCTGCTCATAACTTTCAGCAAGATCTTCTACTAGCTTACGAACAAGGATAGGATCAATTTTTAATTGATTTTGTTGTATTACTGCATTCATGATCAAGCCTAATCTTACCCTTCGTTGAGCCTGATCTTTAAATAAATCTAAAGGCAACATTGAATCTTCTATATTATTTTTGCTACCGTACTGAGCCATGGTTTGTTGTTTCAAGACTTGCATTTCGCTCTCTACAAGTGATTTTGGCAATTCAACAAAATGTAATTTTAACAACCCTTCAACAACTTGATTTTTGACATTATTTCTTACAGCATTTTTTAATTCGCGAGCCATATTATTTTTTACTTCAATACGGAATGCACTCTCATTACCATCAGTAATATCAAAAGTTGCAAAAAAATCACTGTTTAGTTCTGGTAGTTTTGGCTCTGCAACTTTTGTTACAGTTACAGAAAATTCAACAGCTTTTCCAGCAACGTCTTTGTTGTGGTAGGTTTCTGGAAAAGTAAGCGAAAGATTTTTTTCTTCACCCATTTTGGTGCCGATAAGTGCAGCCTCAAAACCTTCTATCATACGCTTGGAGCCCAGTACCAATTTGGAGCCATGAGCACTTCCACCGGCAAATAACTCACCGTCAATCTTGCCAACATAATCCATCGTAATCTGATCCCCTTCCTTTGCGTGATGTGAACCATCGACCCAAGTCTGGCGTTGTTTACGAAGTGTTTCGATCATGTTATCAATATCAGATTCGTTGATGTTGGCGATTTTTTTATCTACTACAATCGTAGAAAAATTTGCCAGTATGACCTCAGGGTATATTTCAAAGTGTGCAACAAATTGTAGATTTTTCCCTTCTTCGACTTTTTTAGCTTCTATTCTGGGTTGGCATGCAGGTTTTACTTTTTGTTGGCCCAGAGCCTCATAATAAGTTTGGCTCATAATATCGCCAAGAACTTCTTGACGAACGCCTTTGCCAAAACGATCCTTGATAACTCTCAATGGGACTTTGCCTTTTCTAAATCCTTTCAGTTGGAAATTTTTGGCTGCCTCGATGAGCTTATTCTGAACCTGACTTTCGATGCGATCAGAGGGAACTTCAATAGTCATTCTACGTTCTAGACTTGAAATGGTTTCTATGGAGACTTGCATGGGAATTTCCTGAAAAGTTAGCACCCTAAGGCATTGCCTGGGTCGACCAAACTCGATTCGGTTTGATCTGTGATTAGTAAAACCGTTAATAAAACATTGTCTAACAATGGTTACGAATATTAGAGCTAGACAAAACTTTACATGAAGATTGTTAGAAAAGTAAATTTATATATATAAAACAAGCAGTTACAAAACGGCTTTGGCTATTTCTATTAGAATTCTCCCACATTGAACATAGAGATTCAACAGAACCTTATTTTACTTAAAGTTAATCTATTAAAGGGCAGGTCAAATTATTTTTTTAGAGACAATTAAATATCTAGAAAGTTATTAAATATATATCTTATCTATTATTATCAATATGTTATCTATATTTATTTTGAGAAAAAATTGGCGATTTGGTTGGTTTTATTATGTACCAATTGGTACATATAAAAATAATTAACCCAAAAAAAAGCTAAGTGTTTATCCAGACTCAATATTTAATTATACCAACTGCTAGCTAAGCGGCTTAATATTAATAAAGTAAATAATTTAATCGACTTTTTTTATCACTTTAATTTTGATCCGTAACTACCTGAAAAGAATTTATAATGTATTTTTTCTAATTTACAAATAGTTCATATCTTATTGATATAAATGAACTTTGTAACTTGGTAACAGTTGGATTGAAAAATTAAAAGCATAAATATTGGCATGTATATTGCGTTATTTTCAGCTAAAGATTTGATCCGTAATTTTGAAGTACTCGTTAGCCCGAGATGGCGAATATGTGACGCCACAACATATAAAAACAAAAACATAAAAAACAATATCTCGGGCTAACGGAGACCAATTTCGCAGTTTTTGCTACCAATCTCAAACCATTATTTATGCTGCCCTGTTTGGCTTGTAACAGGGAATTTGTGTCTAATACTCTCTAAAATTTCAACTAACAGATTTTTTCTGTAGGGAATTTTTTCTAAGATGTAAAATATTGGTTTTATCTTTGATAAAAAATCAGATTATTTAGATAAAAAACCTGTCTAAAACTTGGTTAGCTTTGACTTATTATGTTTTTATGTCAAATATGTATGATTATTTTAATTGTTGAACAGTCTAGTTACCGGAAAATTTCTAATTTATTTTCACTTATCTTCAATCGCCCAAATAAGTAAGTTATATGCGAAATAATTTGTATTCAACCTTCTTTCCCCTCTGTTTCTTAACTACATCTCTATTAGCAGCAACTGAACAAACATTAGAAAATCTTAATCAACTTGTTACCAATAATAGGTTTGAAGAAGCTTATATTTTGGCTGTCGATCTGATGGATGAAAATGAAGGTGACCCAGAATTTGATTTTTTGTACGGACTTACTGCAGTAGAAACAGGCCGCTATAGCCAAGCTGTATTTGCATTCGAACGGATTGCATTGATCTATCCTGATCAACAACGAGTAAAACTTGAACTGGCACGTGCATTATTTTTAAGTAATAACTTTATTGCTGCAGCCCAATTGTTTAATGAAGTTCTTGCCACAAACCCAGAACCCATTGTTAGAGAGAATATCGAACTTTTTCTCCAGCAGATTACTGATCTTGAAAATACTATCAGTGGAAGCTTCAATTTTTTTTTGACGTCAAATCTCGGCAATGATAGCAACATCAATAGTGCAACAGAGCTAGGGGTGATTAATACTCCAATAGGTGATATAGAACTAAGTGCCAACGGCCAAAGTATTAGAGATTATTATATTGACGCCGGTGCCGGTATGACCTACGTAAAACCCTTATCCAAAACATCATCTGTAAACTTATTGGGAAATTTAAATAAGCACAAAAACTTTGCCAGCACTTTATTTGATCTCGATGTTAAATCTGGTGAACTAAATTATGCGCGGGTATTTAACAATATTTTTTTGTCAGTGGCAGCTCGCGTACAAAGTGTTGATTTAGACAGTATCAAATTTCAAAAAAGTGCGAGCCTAATTACAAACTGGCAACGAACCACCAGCCTAGGTTGGACTCAGGGTTTAACTGGTGCTTATACTGCAGTTCGCTATGATACTGGGGTTAATCCCAATGCAAATCTTCGTGATGTAGATCAAGTACTTTTATCTGCAGTTTTGGGAAAAACAGTAGGAATTTTTTATCAAAATATTAGTGCTTATTACGGTGATGAACAAATTAAGGTCATTGTTGGGGAAAATAATGCTCAAAGGTTTTATGGCTTAGCCTTCGCCGAACAAATACAATTTAGAGAAAACCACATCCCTTTTATAAGACTTTCATTGCATAAAAGTGACAACAAAAGTAAAGACCCTATCTTCAATTTAGTACGCGGAGACAGCACATTTTCTAGTTCATTCGGCTGGAGTTGGCAGGCATCTGAAAATATAAGTGTAACTACGGATGTTACATTCACAAAAAATAAAAGTAATCTCGATATCTTTAAATATGACCGCGTAAAATATCAAACAGGGATTCGTTATCAGTTCTAGCTTTGTAATAATGCAAGAATTATTTTTCCAAGAAACACAAAGAAGCGGAGTTTATGCAATAACGTAATCCTGTTGGTTGTGGACCATCTGTAAATACATGCCCTAAATGAGCATCACATTTAGCACACGTAATTTCTTTACGTTGCATACCAAGCGATAAATCTAAAGTTTCTTCAATTTTTTTGCTGTCAAGAGGCTGGGAAAAACTCGGCCATCCGCAACCTGAATCAAATTTGGCAACGGAAGAGAAAAGTATCTCAGCGCAGCATCTGCAATGATAGATTCCTTCTGCACCAGAGGTTTGCCAATATTCACCAGTAAAGGGTCGCTCAGTTCCTTTCTTTCTGCAAATCTGATATTCAAAGGGGGTCAGTAATTCGCGCCATTCATGATCTGTTTTAATGATTTTTGTCATAATTCCTCAGTTCGATTTAAAGAGCGTGTATAAGTCCTAATTTTCTATTCCTAGCAGGCATGTAAATACGGAGAGCTCCAAACTTAAACTCATCTGATAACTAGTCTGGTAGTGATAAGCAGACTGATTGGGTACAATCCTTAACCATTTTAATTAGTAATATAACATACCTAATTTAGTTAATTTTGAGTGGACAACAAAACATGAGCAGCTTTAAACAATCTGAAAAACTTCGTCATGTTTGTTATGAACTTCGTGGTCCTGCTATGCAACATGCCAAAAAATTGGAGGAAGAAGGCTACAAAATAATCAAGCTGAATATAGGAAACCCTGGTGCTTTTGGATTTGATGCGCCCGAAGAAATATTGCGTGATGTAATAATTAATTTGCCAGAGTCTCAAGCCTATTCTGACTCAAAAGGACTGTTTTCCGCCCGGAAAGCTGTGATGCATGAAACCCAAAGACTAAATATTAAGGGTGTAGGAATTAACGATATTTACCTAGGCAATGGTGTAAGTGAATTAATCGTTATGTCCATGCAGGCACTTTTAAACAATGGTGATGAAGTGCTGGTTCCGGCGCCAGATTACCCCTTGTGGACTGCCTCTGTAACTTTGAGTGGCGGCAAAGCTGTACATTACATTTGTGACGAACAGGCTGACTGGTTTCCGGATATCGATGATATTAAAAATAAAATAACTATAAATACAAAAGCAATAGTTGTAATCAACCCCAATAATCCAACAGGTGCAGTCTACAGCGAAGAACTGTTGTTACAAATTATTGAGTTGGCTAGACAACACAATCTGATCATTTATTCAGATGAAATCTACGACAAAATTTTATATGACGGCGCTATACATATTCCACTTGCTCGACTCGCTGATGATGTTTTTATTATTTCATTCAATGGCTTATCCAAAAATTACCGTTTAGCAGGATTTAGAGCGGGCTGGATGGTATTAAGCGGAGCCCGTCATCGGGCTATGGATTACATCGAAGGTTTGGAAATTCTTTCTAACATGCGATTATGTTCGAATGTCCCAGCCCAACAAGCCATTCAAACGGCTCTCGGTGGCTACCAGAGTATAAATGAACTCGTTATCCCAGGAGGTAGATTACGGGATCAACGCGATATGGCGTGGAATATATTAACTAGTATACCTGGGGTAAGCTGTGTCAAACCGAAAGGCGCCCTCTATTTATTTCCTCGTCTCGAACCTAAGGTTTACAACATTATTAGTGATGATAAGTTCGTATTAGATTTTTTAATGGAGGAAAAAGTGTTATTAGTTAAAGGTAGTGGCTTCAACATCACAGACATGAATCATTTCCGGATAGTGTTCTTACCAAGAGTTGATGTGCTTGCAGATGCCATGCAAAGACTAGGAAGATTTTTGGAAAAAAACAGGAAACCGTAATTAATCTCGCAAATTGAATCCCAGGGCTAAGAGCTGATCCGAAACATTTTCCGCGATGCCAGATCTTGAGATTTCAAAAGAATTAAATTCCCTGCGTACTGGATATGACTTTCTTAGATCATCAAATAATTTTGGTGCATTTTGTGCATGGCCTATGGCTTGCATCGCAATATGATCTTGAATCACATCATAAGCTTGCAAGATTAACTGGTTCAGCTGTGAACTAGCCGATTTGTATTTTTCGACTTTAAGCAGAATACTGTTTTCTTTCATGCCATTATCGAAAATATTTCTTTGTTCTAATCCAAAGAATTGGAGAAACTTTTCATGAACAATCTTTGTTCCATTTAACTTTCCTGCATTACTGTAACCTGCGATATGGGGCGTACTGATGGCAATCCGTTGTAATAGATCTTGATTTATTTTGGGCTCTCCTTCCCAGGCATCTAAGACTACCAATTGTTCAGAATAAATTTTCATGTGAGCTAGTAAAGCCGTATTGTCGACAACAGCACCACGCGCTGCATTAATTAAAAGTGTTTTTGGGGATAGTTTAGATAACCACTTCGCATCAAGCATGTGGTAGGTAGGCCAATGTCCTTCTCTGGTTAATGGAGTATGAAATGTAAGTACATCCTGCTCCAGCAGATCAGCATACTCAGAAAAATATGCCGCTAACGGATGCCTTATATCAAGATATGGATCAAATATTTTTAGTTTACACTGCAAAGCTAGCAGTTTGGTTGCAAGAAGATTGCCGATTGCTCCGCACCCAACAATGCCAAAACTAAATCTGCGCCAATCTCTGCCATAGTGTTCAGATAAACTGGCTAGTGTGCTGAATATGTATTCGACGACTGAATTTGCATTACAGCCTCTAGCCCATCCCAAACCAATATTGCGCTGAGCTAGCCATTTAGTATCTATATGATCAATACCACTTGTTGCAGTGCCAACAAATTTACAAGTTGAATTATGCAATAAACTTTTATCAACTTTAGTTACTGAACGCACCAATAAAACATCAGCATCTTGAACCACTTCTTTATTTATCTCTCGGCCTGGCATGAGCACAAGTTCGCCAGCCTTTGCAAAATAATTTTCAATCTCTGCAATATTTTCATCAGCAACAATTTTCATGCGCTGATTTTACAAATGATTAACAAGATTCAACCTGCCTGTTTACGAATGTAATAACGAAATGTTTGACCGTCTTCAATGGTTTGAAAAAGAGTATGACCAAGAAAAAGACAAAATTTTTGAATATCACGATTAGATGATGGATCAGTTGCAATTACCAACAAGGTTTCACCTTCAGCAATTTCACGAATTTTTTTATGCAGAAGCATTACAGGTTCTGGGCAAATTAACCCAGAAGCATCTAGCAAATGATCTGTTGGCTTTGAATCAATCTTGCTCACCGGGAGATTGCCCATGGTTGAATAGAATGCGATCCTTAATTTCTATATGCGAAGTTGAGCTCTGAGGATCAAAAAAAATAACGGCCTTGCCCTGTTCCAGTTGGCGCAATACTTGTTTTACTTTGTCAGCCAGATTATGACTGTAGTTCCCATACTCTGTACCTTCCCTAGTAACAAATTCCTCAACCAAATTATGCAATGTTTCTGCAGCCAATGCCGTATGTGGTATCAACATTAGAATTACTCAAGGCAGATTCAAAGCATCAATACGCTCGAACAAATTTGATGCTGGCTGTTGAACTCGTTTAGATTCCAGATTTTTGAAATCGAACAAATCAGTATCCCCCAAATGCGATGGCGCGACATTCAACAAGCTTTTAAATAATACATCCAGTCGACCAGGATACTGACGTTCCCACTCGTTAAGCATCCGTTTTATTTCTTTTCTCTGCATATTTTCCTGATTGCCACAAAGTGTACAGGGAATAATGGGGAAATCGCGCATTTTTGCAAATGCTGCAATTTCTTTTTCCTTACAATAGGCCAAGGGTCTAATAACAATATGTTTGCCATCATCACTTAAAAGTTTTGGTGGCATGGACTTGAGCTTGCCACCAAAAAACATATTCAGGAACAGAGTTTCCATCAGATCATTACGATGATGCCCCAGAGCAATTTTTGTAGCGCCGATACTTTGTGCATAACTGTACAGATTGCCACGCCTTAAGCGCGAACACAGACCACAATAAGTTTTGCCAGGCTCTGTTTTCTCTATAACTATTGAATAAGTATCTTGTTCGATTATGTGGTAATCCACACCTATGGATTGTAAATACGTGGGGAGTACTTCTTCCGGAAAACCTGGTTGTTTTTGATCCAGATTTACAGCTTTTATCCGAAAATCTATCGGAGCGTGTTTCTGCAAGTTAAGCAATATATCCAGCATCACGTATGAATCTTTTCCGCCAGACATACAAACCATTACTAAGTCACCATCCTGGATCATGTTGTAGTCGGCAATCGCGCGCCCAACATCGCCGCGCAGGTTTTTTTGCAAACGATTTTGGGTAAAGTCTGATTTGCGCGTATCTGTATTCAAAATTTCTAAAGATCTTTCCATACTGATTTCAAGTTGCATAGAGTAGCCTACTAACAATGGTACTAAGTATAATGGCCTCACCAGTTAATTGCTATTTACCCACCCCATGCTTCTAATACGTCATCAACTTTGTTGCTTATTATTGCTATGTGTTGTGGCATTTTCGTTTTCTCATGTTGTAAGTGCGCAAGCAAATTCCGGGGCTGTAATACTACAATATCACCATATCAATACCCGCACGCCAGCCGTAACCAGCGTCAGCCCCGCTAATTTCCAAATGCATATGGAATACTTGAGAGATAACAACTTTCAGATATTACCTTTGGAGCTGGTTATTCAAACTTTACAATCGGGTGATGTACTTCCAGAAAAAACCGCAGTGATCACCTTCGATGATGGTTATCGATCTGTTTATGAAGTGGCCTTTCCATTATTGAAGAGTTACGGCTGGCCCTTTACTGTTTTTATCGCTTCAGGCTTAGTGTCATCAAATGCTGCTTTGTACTCAAGTTGGGATCAATTGCGAGAAATGGGGAACGCAGGGGCCACCATTGCAAACCATACTGTTTCACATCTGTACATGTTGGATTTGCTTGAGGGCGAAGATGAAAGTGCTTGGTTGCAACGCCTTGAATTTGAGATCGAAGCAGCAGCAGAAGAAATATACCGCCAGACTGGCCAAAGACATAAATTGTTTGGCTATCCCTACGGTGAATACAATATTCCAATTCAAGAGCTGGTATCAAGATTAGGTTATGTTGGTTTAGCCCAGCATTCCGGACCCATCAATGCCAGCTCTGACTTCACTGCTTTGCCACGTTTCCCTTTCTCCGGGGTTTACGCCTCTATGAATAGTTACACTATAAAAGTGAACAGCATGGCCTTCAACGTCAGCCTCCAGAGCCCCTTAACGCCAATAACCTCAGAACAGTCACCTGTAGCAGTTCTGGATTTTGACGATGACTATAATTTTGATGCGCTTTCTTGCTTTAACAATGACACACCGATGGTGATTACCAAAGAAGACGTAGAAGGGAATCTATTTCGAGTTACTACGGAAATTAAAAATTTGACGCGGAGATTTCGTTATAACTGTACGGCCCCTGGTAGCCCAGGTAGATACTTCTGGTACTCTATCCCTTGGATTAATCCTGAAGTGGCAGAGTAATAATGTGATCGCGCATCAATAATTTATTGTTATTGATCAATACACGCAACTCTTGTACATAGCCTTCTCCTCGTTCTGAATAACTTCCCAAACCTTCAGCAAGTGAAATACCATCAATGGTTTGTTTGTTCTGGCGTAAATCCTGACGTATCAGACGCAAGAATTGATAGCTAGGAAAAGTGTTGATGTTCATGAAATATGCATTCACTGCTTCTTCGATACTACTGAAACTTTTAACTTCGTGTATAGCAGAAACACGCCGTCTGTTAGGAACTAATCCACAACCTTGCGTATAACACCACTGCCCAAAAAAATTGTAACCCTCTTTGGCAAATCTTGAGGTACCCCAGGCAGATTCGTTGGCCGCTTGCGCAAGTACTAGCGATGGAGGAATTACATCTACACGCCATAATAAACGCTGCAAATAATTCAAATTTAGTACATCTTCTGTTGGCATTTCGTAGATACGGCTGAGCTCAAGTAAAAAATACTTATCTCTAAAATCGAGCGCTGTTCCTGACACAATGGTGTCTACGATGTTTAGCAACACATCTCTTTGTTTGAGAATTTCGTCATTTTTCGAATCAATAAAGGGTTGCAGGAAATCAAAAAATGTTTGCTTCTTCTGTTTTACATCTCGAATGGAAGCAAAATCAGGTACTGTGACGCGTTTTTCCAAGCTTGAATATGAGATCAGAACTGGCGCGGGCTTGACCGGCTCCGGAAGTGGGTCTGGAATTTTGAGATAAAAAGCTGATGCAAACAGCAGCGTTAGCAACAAGGAAAAGATAAATCCTGCTCTTCGATTTGATGCGGTGTTATGCATAGATTGCCGCGCTGTTATCTATCAGGCTTAGACTCGGGATTCGAGGCTACAAAAGATTCGGGTAAAGCATTCTATTTTTGATTATTTTAACATACACACTTAAACAGCTGCTTTTGTATTATTGCCCTACCTATATTCAATATATTACATTATATAAATATCATATTATATTGATTTATAATGGTTTATTATTCGAACAAGGGGGCGAGAGAGGTACTTTTACAGCCAGATACTCTACTGGGGAGTACAGGTGAAGAGCCAGGGCATGTACGGGCCCAGCCAACTCTGCACTTAGTAATTGGAACATCAGTTGATGCCGCTTTACTTTGCCAAGCCCGTTAAATTCTTCAGAAACAACAATCAATTTGAAATGTGAGTCGGTCTTAGGACCGGCATGCATATGACTCTCATTAATCAGCTCCAAATGCTGAAGTTTTAGAGTCGATCTAATCTTGTGTTGTATTTGTTCGGCGACTTTCATTATTTTCTCGTGAACAGCGGATTGGTTGTCTGACTAGTGCGGGTATTTGCAGGTGCCATCCACTACAATGACTTAACGAGCGATTCACCTTTTTTCCCTAATTTTGGAGCAATATTATGGCAATTGGCTGGTATCCAGGCCACATGCACAAGGCAAGAAAGGATATCACACTGGCCTTGCAGCAAGTGGATGCCATCATTGAAATTGTTGATGCCAGGCTGCCATATTCCAGCGAGAATCCGCTGCTAAATCGTTTGATTGGAAGTAAACCCCGCTTACGCGTCCTCAACAAGGCTGATCTTGCAGATCCTACGATTTCTGCAATCTGGTTAGACTATTTTGCTGGGGTCGGGATCGAATGTCAGCTAATGCACCGCGATGACCCGACAGCTTTAAAAAAAGTGCTCAGACGCGTAACCATGGGTTTGGAACCACGTAGTACGCGCGCCAACCGTATCATGATTGTGGGTATTCCCAATGTTGGCAAATCCACACTGATCAACCTGTTGGCAGATCGAAAAATCGCCAAAGTGGGAGATGAACCTGCTGTAACCAAAGCACGCCAGGAAATCCAAATCACCGAAAATTTGGTGCTGCTCGACACGCCCGGCATACTCTGGCCAAAACTGGAAGACCAACAAGCAGCCTATCGGCTTGCTGCCACTGGCGCTATTCGAAATACAGCTATCGAATTGGGTGATGTGGGGCTGTTTGTTGTGGAGTTCTTGCTTCAACGTTATCCAGCCTATATCAAACAACGTTACCAACTGGACCCGGTTGGTATACAGCCACTGGAACTGCTTGAAGCCGTCGGCAAATATCGCGGCTGCCTCACCAAACATGGTGTAGATTTTACCAAGGCCGGAGAAGTGATTATCAATGATTTACGCACCGGAAAACTGGGGCCCTTAAGCTTGGAAACACCCACCGACATCCCTCCTTCCATACCAGAATTAGAGAGCACCACGGCCGATGCAAGCTGAAAAATTTAACAAGTCTATGGCTAAACAAAAAAGCCAGGTCGATGCCAGCATCAAGCTTGCCGATCGTGAGAAAAGTGTAATTGTGTTACTGACGGGTGATGGCAAAGGCAAGACCACATCTGGTTTCGGCATGGTGTTACGCGCTTTGGGTTATGGACAAAAAGTTGCTGTAGTACAATTTATTAAAGGAACTCAGGCTTCCGGCGAAGAAATTTTGCTGCGTGAAAAATTTCCTGAAATTTCTTTTCATCAAATGGGAACCGGTTTTACCTGGGATAGCCAGAACTACGCCGCCGACAAAATAGCTGCCGAAAATACATGGGAAAAGGCCTCTCGATTGTTAAAAGATCAAAAACTAGATTTGTTATTGCTGGACGAACTCACCTATATGTTTGCCTTCAAGTTTCTCGATGAAAGCAAGGTGCTTGAAGCTTTGCACGAACGTGCGCCTCAACTGAGCGTGGTGATTACCGGACGTGGCGGCGGAACGGCGCTACGGGAACTGGCCGATACAGTGTCAGAGGTGAAAAATCTAAAACACGCGTATGAAGGAGGAATAAAAGCAAGACTGGGGGTGGACTATTAGCAAAACTACCAATAGTCCAACCACGATTATTGATACTGGAATTTTAGCGAGGATAAAAGACAGGGATTTTTGCGTCAACATTCACCCATACTGATTTAGGCTCGGTATATTCGTGCATAGCGAAATGACCCATTTCGCGACCATAACCGGAATCCTTAATGCCACCAAAAGGTGAACCAGGATGAAAGCGTTTATAACAATTGATCCACACCATGCCTGCATCCATGTGACGAGCCATACTGTGCGCACGCTGGAGATTGTTGGTCCACAAACCACCCCCTAGTCCATAGCTGGTGTTGTTAGCCATATCCAAGACTTCCTCATCGTTTTTAAAGGTGGATACAACCACGAAAGGCCCAAATACTTCTTCTTGGCTGACCCTATCAGTCACTTTCGCCCGTACTACAGTGGGCTCCACAAAACAGCCTTTTTGCAAATCAGCATTGGGGGGTGGTTTACCACCGAGCAGAATTTCTCCTCCTTGCTCTTGTGCAACCTTGCAATAACTCAACACGCGTTCCTGGTGCATTTTCGATGTCAGTGGTCCCATTTCTGTAGTCGGATCCATAGGGTTTCCCAGTTTTATTGAAGCAGCCAACTTTAGGAATTTTTCGAGAAATTCATCGGCTATTTTCTCATGTAGAAGCAGCCGTGAACCTGCAATGCATGCCTGGCCCTGATTGTGAAAAATGGCAAAGGCAGAACCATTAACTGCAGCAAACATGTTGGCATCTTCAAATATAATGTTGGCACCTTTGCCGCCTAGCTCAAGCTGCACTCGTTTTAGATTACCAGCCGAAGCCTCCACAATACGACGACCAGTAACAGTAGAGCCGGTAAAGGAAATCTTGTTAACGTCTTTGTGTTCGGCAAGATGTTGACCGGCTATGTGTCCAAAGCCAGGCACGATATTAATAACTCCTGGTGGAAACCCGACAGAACGGGCTAATTCTGCTATTCGCAAAGTGGAAAGTGGAGTTAGTTCAGCTTGTTTCATCACCACTGTATTCCCAGCTGCCAAAGCTGGCCCCAGCTTCCAACTGGTAAACATTAACGGAAAATTCCACGGCACTATTTGCCCTACTACTCCTACGGGCACTCGTGTTACATAGTTGAGAAAACCTGTTTCGACTGGAATTACCGTACCTTCATTTTTGTCCGGCATGCCTGCGAAATATCGAAAGGTGGCAACCGTTCGCATCACATCTAAATTACGGGTATCCCGAATAGGGTGACCCGTATCAAGAGTCTCGATTTCTGCAAGATTGTCTCGATCCTTTTCAATCGCATCTGCCAACTTCCCAATTAAATGACCTCGATCTGAGGGTGACATGGCCGCCCAAGCCGGAAATGCTGCACGGGCTGCTGTAACGGCACGATCAACGTCTGCTGCTTTGGCTTGGGAGACTTTCGCCAACAGTGAATTATCGTAGGGATTGAATACGTCGAACGTGCCGCCGTCGAGGGCATCCACAAACTCGTTGTTAATGAAAAGTTGGGTTTGAAATTTAGGCTGGGTCATATTTACTCCTGACTCGAAATCATCACTTTTCAATGCTGCTGTAAATAGTAAAATGATTGATAACGGAAAACGCGTATATACATCCTTTTAGCGCTCGTTGGGTTGGATGCTAAGCATGTTTCCACCATCAATTCATTAATCAATTACTCAGACAGTACAAATAGGACAAAAACATTTAGTAAAATTTATTAAAAAACCCGACAGCCCAATAATTGCGCTGTCGGGTTTAAATCTATCCACTTTTTTAACCAACTACCAGCGACTGGCGGTAATTGGGAATGGTTCGAGTTCACCACTGGCGTATTTTTCTTCCAGTCCTGGTGTGCCATTTTCCAGCACCATCAACATGGAGCGTTTGGGCGAAAATCCTTGATGACGAATATCCGCCGGCATGGCGCACACATCACCAGACTTCATCACAATACGACCACGGGGATTGCCAGTATTTTTATCTTGGACATTCCAGTGAATTTCGTCGGTCAACTGGATGAACCACTCATTGCGGTCATTGCCATGTATAACTGGCAACATATGTTCTTCACTTGTTACGCAGCAAATACAAGCACGTGTGATGGAAGTGAACGAAGGGTTCCAGGTTACATCGGCTCGTGCAATATGGTCATACAAATTGAAAGCATGTACTTGGTTTTCGAAACCTGGTTCGATTTCGATATCCGGCTTGTCATACGTCAAATCGGCAAAAGCACGATTGATCGGGTGTCCAGAGGCATCAGAGCGTGGTTTGACGTCACCTGGCAATCCCATCATCCGGCGCGCTGGTTCAAAGCCACGAATCAACGGACCTTTGGCTTCTTTGGTTTTGGATCCTAGTGGCGAACCAGTCTCCATTGGAGCGCGCAAGGGATCGTAACCTTCGTTGATCCAATTTACTGAAATGGTTTCAAAGGCCACACGCACGTCATCAGTATTGAAGGTTTCTAGGAAATCTACACCAGTATCGCGATGTCCTTTGCTGTAAGTTCCTGCATAAATATCTACAGTGCCATAATGGTTTTGAGTCCCAAAGACATCGTCAAAGAATATCCAACCATAAAAAAAGCCCCAACCGATATCACGCACCATTGCACGTAAAAAACGGTCCACTTCAATGGTATGAACACCTTTGGGCCACGTGATATGCACGAAATACGCATCACGTTTGAAGTTAAAACTGCCAAATTGAAAGCTACTATAACCAAGCACGGGATCAGGCTTGGAAGAAATGACACGAACAGCTTCGATACTCATAATTATTCCTTTCTACAATTGGATAGGATGTGATTTAGTTGAGAATACAAATTTCAGACCATTTTTCTACGCTTTCTGGCCCTTTGCAGGTTTGTATCAGAGCAACAGAAGCCTTAGCCGCTTTTATCTGATAGGCCGCACCGCTGGGCAGCAGCACTTCATGACCTCTGCGTGCGGTGATTTTGCCCATGCGTTTACCTTGTGGGTTAGCCTTCAATTTACAAGCGCCGTGTGTGTGTGTGGGCTTTTCAGATGCAACCAATTCAAACAACGTAAATTCAATTTCGCCATCCATCACAATGGCGAACTCATCGTGGGGTGTGGTGTACCAGTCAGAAGTGCCTTCAGCGCGAATCACTTCACCGGCATACTCCAGGTTGGAAGCAACCAAAACCCTTTCATAAGGTTTGGACATGTTGGCTACTTCGAAAATATTGGAAAAGGCATAGTGCTTGAGATCGTCATTCAGTTCTATGCTGCCTTTTTCGTAAGACGCCAGTGACGCCACTTTGGTTTTAAAACTCATGTAGTACCCTCGTTCTTTTAGTAGGTTAATGAAATGTTATTTTTGTTATTTAATTTTTAGCGTGGGTTATCGTGGTGAGTACCATCCACAATATGTTCCAGATCTTGTTCCACACATAACGGTGCTTCGACAATCTCTACATCGGTGCTAGTGGCATAACGTACTGGAATCTTCCAAGGTTCTGCCAATATTTCGTCATCAAATGCTGTGGCTTGCCAGGTTAATTCATCGCCATCACGACTGATTCGTTCTTCCACGCGTAAATTAGCAGTGTGGAAAGATCCATCGTCGGTTAGCCAACTGTCGGTATTGAAATGAGTAGTTTCAACAACCAGCGTTGCCCCTTCCCAAACGCCCACGGCATCGCCAAGGAAAGATGCTTCAACATCAGTGCGATGAGCGCGACCGTCGACTGGTATTACGCGAAAAAAATTTCCGGCAACATCATCGTATAAAAAGATTATTTCAGTTGGTGTTTGTACGATTTTGTCGGGGGGGCCAATTCGTGGAACACCTGGCGGATTGCAGCGCAAAACAGGATCGGTTGTTACTTGTGTGTCATTCAGTTCTTGTACTCTGGCAAGAAATTGCGCCTTGTAAACGGGGCGTGCTGGTACAGCGCGAGGGGTATTGGAAACTGGGGCGGGAATCAGCGTCACTTCAGCACATGCAACAACACAGACCGAATCGCCTACAACAACCGGATTTAGGAAATCAATGCCGGAACCATTGTCCCAATTACCGCTTAAATCGGCTTGGCCAAACACGAGTGCGGAAGTAGCCAACATCACGGCTACAGCACAGATTCGCATCCTGGAAGGGATCTGAAATAATTTTTTTGTCGTCAATTCGCCTCCTGTTACTGTTGCGTCTAACGAGTCGATTCTGCACTGAGCTGATAAAAATGACCATCAGCATAATTAATTCGCATAATGTAACCAAGATGAGAGGTACCATCTCTGGCGGGCAATCCCCGAATAGTAACCTCCTGCCCTGCTCCCATCACTTGTTCCTTGCTTAAACCAGCTTTACGGAACATTGCAGTCGGCAAAGTTTCTAAGCGCCAGGTCACTATGGTGTCACTGGCATCTTTAACATCCAGATATATATAGGAATGAGGATTGATCCAATCCATTTTAGATATAGTGCCAGTCCATTCAACCGGCGTTCTAATATCAAATTGTCCAGCCACTGAGTGGTGAGCGTATACGGGTGAAATCAAGCCAGACAAAACTAGGCAAGCAAGCAGTAATGTGCAAAAAAGAGAAAAATTAATTGTCATAGATATGGCTTGAATTCTAGTTTAGAGCTTGATTATTTCTGCAGAGCTTCGAAACGCGCCCACCCAAATTTTTTCTGATCAAATACTTTCTAAATATCCTCACTTTGCAACCCGACTAAACCGACCTAACAAGCACGCTCTAAGCCGGGATGTTAGGATCTAACACCACGGCAATCAACCCTCTATTGTCGTTATTATTGCGGCAAAGCAAACACATACAAATGATTTTCCGATCCAGGGTTGATACCTGCAGGTAACAAACGCCTATGCCCGGCTGTGGTCACTGAAGCACCCGTACCAACGGCAATATACTGCCTGCCATCTACAGCGAAACTAATGGGATACCCGGTCACTGAAGACCCCAAATTAGTTTCCCAAACAACCTCACCAGTAGTCTGATCAAAAGCGCGGAAATTGCCTTCGATATCACCCCCAAACACCAAACCACCACCCGTGGTGACCAATGATAAAGCGGTGCCAGTCATATCAAATGTCCAGGCAGTAGCACCAGTTTCGGCAGATACCGCAAAAACAGTGCCCAACATGGTTTTACCCGGTGTGATTTTTTCAACACCGGATACACCGTAAAGCGCCTCCACATCTGGGGAAGACAATGTCACGGTCATGTCTGAACAGGTATTCTGCAAAGAATAATACATCATGTTGGTTAGCGGACTATAAGCCCCTGCCTGCCAGTTTTTACCACCAGACAGGGCCGGGCAAATTTCGCGTGTGTCGCCGGTAGCATGAAACAAAGCATTAGGATTAACAGTAGCCTTGCCAGTGCTCCCATCAATAGTTTCTACTACATTTTGGAACACAGTAGGCCTAGCCCATAAAAACTCGCCGGTTTCACGATCAAGGGTATAGATCAATCCAGTTTTGCCGGGAACCCCAGTAATCACTTTATAAACCTTGCCTGCTTCAATATCTGGATTGATCCAAGCAACCTGAGCCGGATCAGGTGCTACAACAGTATCTACTAATAATCTTTCAAAGGGATGATCAAGATCCCAATGATCTACGAGATGCTGATAGTGCCAAACAATGTGACCATCATCAGGTGAAATGGCCAATGTAGAATTGTGATAGAGATAAGTAAGTTCATTACCTGCAAGAAGAAACTTTGGTGAGGGCGCAGTTACCGAAGTGCCCATGTAAATCAAATTCAATTCAGGGTCGTAACTCGGCATCATCCAGGCCCCTACATGCCAACGTTTCTCCCAGGGAATACCACCCCAGGTATCTTCGCCCCCTTCACCAGGACGTTGGATGGTGTTCAACCGCCATAACTCTTTACCTGTGTTTGCGTCATGCGCGGTTATTACACAAGTATCGGGTCCACCGGCTGGCATACAACCACGCCCAGAAATTGCTTTGCCATTAATAACAATGGGGCCATTACTTTGTTGGGCCGGATTGATGTGGTAATCAAAAATTTGTGTTTCGTAAGCAACATTACCGGTATTTATATCCAGACCCACAATGTAGTCATCGTTAGTGGTATAAACAATTTTGTCATTATAAATGGCGATTGCTCGTTTGGTTTCTGTGGCTGGGATATAGTCGCCTATATCTTCTGGCATCTTGCGCCGGTATTCCCACAGTTGCTCGCCGGTACTAGCATTTATGGCGGTAATCACATCGCCAGGATGTGGCATGTACATTACCCCGTTATAAACCAACGGAGTACCTTCCTGCACTGAACCTTCATTAAGAGGCACACTCCAAGCCAATTTTAGCGTGTTTACATTGGTTGGAGTGATCTGATCAAGTGGTGAGTAACCCCAGGAATTGAGAGTTCGTCGCCACATCAACCAATCTCCAGGCGCCGGATTTTGTAGAATTTGATCAGTCACCGGAACGAAACCCTGGGACTGGGCGAAAGTACATACTGATGTTGTCAACACACTCAGTGTCAATAACGACACCAGCAATTTTGGCGTGATATGGGCCATGAAGTTCCCCTACTTGATCTGCACAATTGCAGTTATTGTTATTAAGTCCAGCTGCGCTGGAATCTAGCAAAGATTGACTGGAGTGTCATTAGATGAGTTTATCAAATGTAAGCCAAAACCTTTGCTAGCTCCACAGTAATCAAACACCTAGAATGCGCCATTTTTATGAACCCGCGTTTATGATCGACTTTGTACCAGGGCAACGATTTATCAGTAATGCCGAACCGGAACTTGGACTCGGGCAGGTTGTAGAACTAAATGGTCGCATTTTGACTTTGCGCTTTATGGCAGCTGATACTACTCGGCACTATGCGGTTGCCAACGCACCGCTGACAAGAATTCGGTTTGATATAGGAGACATAATTAGCGATAACACTGGCAACCAATGCACAATTGGTGGTGTAGCTGACACCAAGGGTTTGCTTACCTATAGCGTAACCTCGGTTAATGCCAATACTGTACGGTTGCTGGTGGAAACTGAACTATCTTCCCACATCAGCCTCAGCCAACCACTGAAACGCCTCCTGGCTGGTCAAGTAGAAAGTGAAGGTTGGTATCACTTACGACTTGCGGCCCTTAAAGCACTGACGTTTATCGAAAGTTCACCCCTGCTTGGTTTGTGTAGCGGGAGAACCGAACTGTTACCCCATCAGCTTTATATCGCACATACAGTCGCCACCCGACCAGCACCGCGAGTATTGCTCAGCGATGAAGTTGGCCTCGGTAAAACCATTGAAGCGTGTTTGATCTTACAGCAACAACTGTTCAGCGGATTGGCGAGTCGTGCCTTGATTTTGGTACCGGATTCGCTAGTGCATCAATGGTTGGTAGAGTTGCTGCGACGTTTCAATTTGCGCTTTTCGATTCTTGATAACGAGCGCTGTCTTGGGATAACTGAATTCGGCTCAACCAATCCTTTTGAGTCTGAACAACTGGTGTTGTGTTCACGCGAGTTATTTGTTGATTATCCACAATGGCGACAAGATGCTGTGGCTGCTGGTTGGGATTTATTGATTGTGGACGAAGCGCATCATTTACTCGCACCTAAAACGACCACCAACGAGAAAATTAACGAGTACGCTAGTTGCCACTACCAAGTTGTGCAACAGTTTGCTGCAGTTGTGCCGGGCTTGTTACTGTTGACAGCAACGCCTGATCAGCTGGGTATGCAAAGTCATTTTGGCTTGTTACAAATCCTCGATCCGCAACGTTTCCACAATTTCGATGAATTTGTCGCTGAACAAGCACACTATATTAAGATTGCTGCCTTACTGGAGCGCTTAAGTGAAATCAGCAGTACAACTTTGATAGAGCGTCAAAACCTAGCAAAAGCACTACTTTTATTCGCCCACGACACCCAACTGAAAACACTGGTTCAACAACTGCCAGAAGTAAACGAGCCTACTGTGCTGACACTACACGCACAGTCTGTACTCAATGCCTTATTAGATCGTCAAGGCACTGGTCGTATTGTGTATCGCAACACCCGCAAAAATATCAGTGGGTTTCCTGAGCGCAAATTACACACTTATGCCTTGAATTTACCAACATGTTATTTGAATTTTTCTACTGACCTTAATCCTGAAAATCACTTTCTACACAATTCGAATTGGCTTAAAGAAGATCCACGTATTCAGTGGTTGGTCGAATTACTGCAGGCACAACGCGGGCAAAAGATACTGCTTATTTGCCACGCTCGCGCAACTGCACAAGCTTTGGAAGAGTTCATGCGTTTGTCACGCGGAATTCGCAGCGCGGTTTTTCACGAAAGGTTAACGCTTATCGAACGTGACCGTGCCGCTGCTTATTTTGCCGATATCGAATTTGGTGCACAACTGTTGGTGTGCTCTGAAATTGGCAGTGAAGGTCGCAATTTTCAGTTCAGTCACCATCTTGTGCTATTCGATTTGCCACGCAATCCAGATTTATTGGAACAACGTATCGGTCGTCTCGATCGAATCGGGCAGCAGGATATCGTCAATATTCATCTGCCCTATTTCGCTGCAACCGCGCAGGAAGTGTTATTAAATTTCTTTTCCGATTGCCTTCAGATTTTCAGCCAACCTAATCCGGTGGCAACTCAGGTTTGTGACCAGTTACAAGGTGATATTCAGCAGATGCTCCAAGGACACAGTAATCACCAACTAGTAACTCAAGTCCTGGAACGAGGCAAACAAATTAATACGCTTTTGCTTGCAGAAAATGCCCATGGTCGTGACCTTCTGTTGGAATTAAATTCTTGCCGTCCTGCGCAGGCACAATCTTTGTTGCAACAAATTCGGCATCTGGAGCAACAAGATTCCCCTGCTTTATTTCTCAAACAGGTATTCGCCTCTTATGGTCTCGATAGCGAAGAAAACAGTAACGGAACCTGGAGTGTTATGCCCGGCACAGACATGCTGGTGGAATCATTTCCACTGATTCCTGATGATGGACTAACATTTACCTTAGATCGCACTTTGGCCTTACGCCGCGAAGAATTGCCCTTTGTTAACTGGTTGCATCCACTAGTACTACAAAGCCTCGATATGATCTTGCAGGATAATTTGGGTAAATGTTGTGTCGGGACGTTGACCGATAAAAGGCTCCCTGAAAACTCGTTATTGTTAGAAAGCACCTATCGGGTGACTGTGAGCGCACACCCTAACCTACAAGCAAAACGCTATTTCCCTACGAGCACCTTGCGTACCATAGTCGATTCACAAAAACGTAGTCTTGGCAAATCACTCAGCGCAGAGTTTCTCGATGCGTGTGTAGAAGCGATAGATAAATCGCATGTTATGACGCTAGTCAGTGAAAACAAATTTACCCTACAGTTGATGAGTAAACTCTGCCAACAAGTAGCGGAAAAACAATTGCCTGCATTGATCGCACAACAAACAAATATCATGCAACAACATCTCGACGACGAAATTGGGCGGATGCAAGCCCTGCAATTGATCAATCCACAAGTGCAGGAGAGTGAGATTACGTACCTGCAACAACAACGGGCTAGTTTGACTACAGCCTTTGCTGCAGCTCGGTTACAACTTGAAACCTTGCGCTTATTGATAGTGGTGTAACGTTAGATACAGTAATTAAGTGCTTGAACCTATTAACAATAATGACACCCACACTGTCACCATGTTCTACACCTGCAAGGTAAGCGGAGTACACGTTCTTCCAAGTTTGTTCAATGGCCGTTAGTTGAACTCATGGCCTTTCCGCTTTAGCATGCAAACCTTATTCGCAGTCCCTCAGGATCCCCATCCAATGCAGTATTCCGCAACACAAACCGCCACGCCAAAACCAGGTACTACCACGACCTTTATTTTCAAACGCAGTCGCATGCTCCCCACCCTTAATATCACTGTTGAGGAATATGAGCACCAAATGACAGGCGCCGTACATTTTCATCTGGCCAGCGACAATCCTGAAAATGTCTTTCTTGTTGCCCTGCGCACAGTTCCAATGGACTCCACTGGTGTTGCCCATATTCTTGAACACACGGCCCTTTGTGGTAGCCGCAAGTATCCGGTTCGGGATCCTTTTTTTATGATGATTCGTCGTTCGATGAATACGTTCATGAACGCCTTTACCAGCAGCGACTGGACCGCCTACCCTTTTGCTAGCCAGAACCGCAAAGACTTTAACAATTTGCTCGACGTATACTTGGATGCAGTGTTCTTTTCCAACCTCAATGAACTTGATTTTGCCCAAGAAGGTCATCGGCTTGAGTTTTCTCAAATTGACAACGCCGAAAGTGACTTGGAATACAAAGGCGTAGTTTACAACGAAATGAAGGGTGCAATGAGTTCACCCCAAAGTTACATTTGGCAGTTGCTCAGCGCCGCACTATTTCCCACTACTACTTACCACTACAACAGTGGTGGCGAACCCAAACACATTCCAGAGCTTACCTATCAGCAATTGCAAAATTTTTACAAGATCCACTACCATCCTAGTAATGCAATTTTTATGACCTACGGCGATATACCTGCGATTGAACATCAAGCGCGTTTTGAAGCACAGGCGTTGCACGAATTCAGCAAACTTGATGTACATATAGCCGTCGGTAACGAAAAACGCTTTGTTACTCCAAAAACGCTAATAGCCTCTTATCCACTCGATGAAGAGGACATCACCGATAAAACCCATGTGGTAATTGCTTGGTTGCTTGGCCAAAGCACTAATTTGGCCGACATGTACAAAGCGCAACTACTTAGCGCAGTATTGCTCGACAACAGCGCCAGTCCGCTGCTCCAAGCATTGGAAACCTGTGAATTTGGACGTTCACCCTCCCCGCTTTGTGGGTTAGAAGATTCGTTCCGAGAAATGAGTTTTACCTGCGGGTTGGAAGGCTGTGGAACTGACAATACTGCATCCATCGAGGCCTTCATTTTAAGCACACTAGAAAAAGTGGCTGCCGAAGGTATTGAGCAAGACAAGGTGGAGGCTGCGCTCCACGCTCTAGAGTTACATCAGCGTGAAATCAGTGGCGACTCTTATCCTTATGGTCTGCAATTAATTCTTTCTGCTCTTTCCACAGCGACCCATCGCGGTGATCCGATTGATTTACTTGATATCGATCCCGTGCTTGATCAGTTGAAGCAGGACATTCTTGATCCCAACTACATTCCACATCTCATTCGCACCATGTTGCTCGATAACCCACACCGCTTGACCCTGACAGTACACCCAGATGCCACCCTGGGAGCACAAGACGCAGCGGCAGAAAAAGCTAAATTAAAGACCATCAAAGCTGCTCTGTCTGCCACTGAGAAACAAGCGATAATCGCTCAAGGCTTAGCATTACAGACCCGGCAAAACCAAAAACCAGATGCCGCTCTGCTGCCCAAAGTTGAACTGTCGGATGTGCCCACCGACATCAAGTGGCCAACCGCCAACAAACATACGTTGTTATTGGGAACAGCTCTTAGCCCCCTCAGTTTCTACGCACAAGGCACCAATGGGCTCAGTTACCAGCAAGTCATCATTACACTGCCTGAATTAACTATGGCCCAAACTGCCCTGTTATCAAGTTATACGTCTTGTCTGACTGAAGTCGGTTTTGGCAAATTTTCCTATCTAGATGTGCAAGGCAAACAAGCCAGTGTAAGTGGCGGCATAAACGCTTATTCATCCCTGCGTAATCAGTCAGACAATGAACAAAATGTGCAGGCGTACATGGTTGTTTCCAGCAAAGCCTTATACCGCAAACAAAAAGACTTGAGCCAACTACTATACAACACCCTTCACGACTGTCGCTTTGATGAATTGACACGTATCCGCGAATTGCTCGAACAGCAGCTAAGCCGTCGTGAACAAAGTATTACCAGTGCCGGTCACGGTCTGGCGATGGGCGCGGCGTGTAGTCAAATGTGTCCTTTATCAGCGCTGGAGTTCAACTCGTCTGGATTGGCTGGCATTCGCCAGTTCAAACAACTGGTAAAACATCTAGAAAATGACCAAAATTTGTTTGAATTTGCCCAATCATTGGCAGACTTACATAACTTATTGTTAGCAAGTAGCAAACAAATGCTGGTAGTAGCCGAAGCCGGTGAAGAAACCAAGTTATTGCAAGATCTACAGAATATTTGGTCACACACTGCTTTGGCAAACCACTCAACTCCAGCTTTCAAACTTGCGCCAGTGCGCGGTCAAGCACATCAAGCGTGGTTGACTAGCACTCAAGTTAATTTTTGTGCCATGGCATTTCCAACAGTCCCTAGCGCACATCCAGATGCAGCTGCACTCACCGTACTAGGTGGTTTTTTACGCAACGGCTACCTACATCGTGCCATTCGAGAACAAGGGGGTGCTTATGGTGGGGGGGCTAGTCAGGATTCGGGCTCCGCCTCCTTCCGTTTTTATTCTTATCGTGACCCACGTTTGACTGATACTTTGAACGACTACAAAAAATCCATCGACTGGATGTTGGCAAGCAGCCATGACTACGAGCAATTAGAAGAAGCAATCCTTGGTGTGATTTCCAGCCTCGACAAACCTGCGTCACCGGCAGGCTCTGCCAAACAAGCTTTTCATAATGAATTGTTTGGTAGGGACAAAGCACACCGGGCACAATTTAGACAACAGATACTAGAAGTCAGTGTCGAAAAACTAAAAGAGGTTACTTCTCGTTATCTTACCCAGGAAAAGGCCAGCATAGGAATAGTCAGCAATAAAAGTTTTCAGGCAGAACTGGAAGAATTGCGGCTAGAAATACACACGCTGTGAATTATTTGTTACGACTCGGGAACTTTGTTCATTGATGATGATCTTAAACTTTGGATAAGTGATTTGTGGGCAAGATGTCCCTTATCCAACCTTATATTAAGCCTGGTGAACCTTAGCGCGATCCAGGCTTTTTTTTGACTGCAATTTATGCGGTTAGGGCAAAGCCTTTGCTGAGACATTGGGAAATCTGGTGAACCGAACAAACTTTACCAATCTTCCTTCGCCCATGATTTTTTTTACTGACAGACTTAAGAACATACAATGACTTCATCCGCTGGAATTAATATAGCTAACAACAAGAATAATTGAGGATAGATAGTTCAGCTATCGCGAGATTTTTTGATTAAGTCGTATGCGGACTTTATTTCCATTGTTTTTTTTGTGGCCATGTCCATCATTTCTTGCGGCAAACCTTTCGAGACGAGTTTATCGGGGTGATGTTGATTCATTAAACGCCGATAAGATTTTTTTATTGCATCATCATCGGCATTTTTATCAAGGCCTAGCAGCTTATAGGCATCTGCTAGCGCAGTAACAGTATTTTGAGGACGGCCATGCATGTGTTGGCTCGCTTGTTGACGCTGCAGAATCTGTTGGTACTCGATCTGACTAAAACCTAACGCCTGCGCAATGGTATCGAGAACTTGACGTTCGGTACTGTGCAATTTTCCATCTGCCAAAGCAGTGGCAATCTGGATTTCCAAAAACATTTGCAGCAGATTGCGACGACGATGACATTCAAAACGAAACTGCTGTAACACTTCCATTAACGGGAAGTCAGCTTGTTTACCTTTTTCAAACAAACTGATTGCCACTGTTTTCTGTTGGGGGGTTAATCGCATTTGGTGCATTACGGAATCAATAACCGCAATTTCGTCGCGACTTACCTTGCCATCGGCCTTGGCCATATAACCTGCCATGCTGAACGTGGCAGTGAAAAATGCGGATTGAATTTTTTCGACATTGATAGCGCTGTCGTTTTGATAGGAACCGCCAGACCCACGATCAAAATTATGACCAAACGACGCTCCCATCATGGCACCCAGTGGCCCACCTAACATAAAACCAATAGTGCCACCTAGAACCTTACCCCACCAACTCATATACACCTCATAGAATTAATTTTTGTAACCAGTTGTTACCAAGTTCTCGTTCACATTGTTGAATTTGTCTGGAATAGACTAGAGTGGTGGCCTGTACTTTGTTCGCCACATCAAGCAACCAACTTTTACTTTCATAACTGCGACGTGTAAAACCGGCATTGCCTTCGTGATAGGCTAAATAAAGATTGTAGGCATCTTCTTTGGCTATATTGTTGATGCGGTTTGAGTTGTTGTTATACCAACCAACAAAATCTACTGCATCGCCAAAATTACTGCGGCTAGCTAGATTGTTACCCGATTGTTTTTTGTAATCTTCCCAAGTGGAGTCGAGTGCTTGCGCATAACCTACGGCTGACGAAGCGCGAGGCCCAGGGATAAAACCAAATATTTTTGTACGGGGAGGTTTGGCTCTGGCTACAAATGCGGATTCCTGTTGAATAAACGCCATTGACACAGGAATAGGAATTCCCCAACGTTCTTCTGACTTCATTGCAGCACGATACCAAGATATTTTGTTATCAAATAAAGTGCAGATGTTGCTAGTGTTGCGCGGGACGCTTGCAGCACAAGCTGTCAGCAGCAACAAACAAAAAATCAACCCAAAACGTACAGGCGCCATAAGGGTTCCTAGCTTTACACCACATCAATTTAAGCTACTTTACCCGTTTTTTGTGGCAAAGTCGTGCTGTACAAGCAGTGACATAAATATATCTTCGTCAATAATTTTGATGCCAAGTGCTTGGGCAGTGGTGAGTTTGGAACCAGCTCCCGGCCCAGCAACCACACAGGTAGTTAGGGCAGACACACTGCTAGCAACTTTTGCGCCCAATTGTTGCAGTTTATTTTTTGCAGCTTGGCGATCCATGGTTTCCAAAGTTCCAGTTACTACCCAGGTTTGTCCCTGCAGGGGTAAATTTTCAATATCCGCAACAGGCAGATCTGCTGGTACCACTCCGGCCAGAAGTAAACGCTGAATCAGTTCCTGATTACTTGGCAAGCCAAAAAATTCTACAATATGACTTGCCACGATTGGGCCAACGTCTTGGATTGCTAATAAACTCTTTTTTGTTACTGTCATCACTGCCGCTAAAGTACCAAAATGTACAGCAAGATTTAATGCCGTGGCCTCACCCACATCGCGGATACCAAGAGCAAATAGGAAACGGGCCAAGGTAACTTTTTTGCTAGCATGTATAGCATCAAGTATGTTTTGTGCTGATTTGGCACCTAGTCTTTCTAGATTTTGCAAAGCGCCAAAATTTAGAAAGTACAAATCGGCAATATTGCTCACCAATTTGCGCGACACCAGTTGCTCTACCAATTTGCTGCCTAGACCTTCGATGTCCATAGCGGCCCGCGATGCAAAATGCAACAGTACTCCTATAAGTTGCGCTCGGCAGATCAAGGTTCCCGTACAACGCTGTAGCACTTCACCTTCTTCTTTGACCACCGGAGACTGACACACTGGACAAACAGCAGGGGCAACAATAACTCTATAGTCGCTGGCTGTAGCAACAAGATTTTTATGTGTTATTTCTGCCACATCATCAGTGACTACTTTTACAATCTTTGGTATTACATCACCTGCCCGTCTGATAATTACCTTGTCTCCTATCCTAATTCCCAGCCGGGCAATTTCGTCCATGTTATGCAAGGTGGCATTACTAACAGTGACACCGCCCACAAACACAGGCTCCAACCTAGCAACCGGTGTAATGGTGCCAGTTCGTCCAACCTGAAACTCGACATCAAGTAATCGAGTAACAACTTCCTCCGCCGGAAATTTATAAGCCATAGCCCAACGGGGTGTACGCGCATTCAACCCTAATTCGGTTTGATGGACTAAACTGTCAATTTTTACAACGACACCGTCGATTTCGTAATCCAAAGAATTACGTTGCACTAACACTGATTCGCAATAGTTATTACAAGCAAGAATTCCAACAACACATTGCTGTAAAGAATTAACAGGCAGCCCCCAGGCTGAAAGTTGTTTGAACACAGCATCCAGTGATACAGGCAAAATTCCTCCTACCACCTCCCCTACGCTATAGCAGTACATCGCAAGTGGCCTAGTTGCTGTTATACGAGAATCCAACTGACGTAAAGAACCAGCGGCTGCATTGCGAGGATTGATAAAAGTACGCTCAGAGTTTGCTAATGCCTGTGCATTCATCGCAGCAAAACCAGATTTACTCATAAAAACTTCACCCCGCACTTCTAGAGAAGAAGGGATATTGTCTCCATGTAAACGTAAAGGGATGTTCCTAATTGTTTTTACATTGTGAGTGATGTCTTCGCCACTACTACCGTCACCTCTTGTTGCTCCCCTTACCAAAACACCATTTTCATAGAGAAGACTTACTGCCACTCCATCAATTTTGGGTTCGCAACTGAAATGTAAGTGTTGCACTTGTGGCAAGCGTTTTAGACAGCGATCTTCGAAGCGCATCAAGTCTTCTTTAGTAAACACTTTGTCCAGCGAAAGCATGGGCAGCACATGGACTACCTGTAAAAAACCAACAGCAGGGAAACTGCCAACCCGTTGTGTGGGAGAATCAGAAGTGATTAGTTGTGGATGTTTTTTTTCTAGCTCTAATAATTGTTCAAAGAGCTTGTCGTATTCCTGATCAGGAATTTCTGGCGAATCGAGTTGATGGTAAAGGCGGTTGTGATGTTCAATCTGTTGGCGAAGGAGTTGTACTCTTTCTGTCAAATTGACAACGTTGTATTCGACAAGAAGAGCCATATCAAGCCGTCCAGATTGCGGTACTTACTTATGTTTAAGCACGGCGAGTTCAAAATCCTGAATACGTTGGCGGCAATGCTCTACCGTCTGACGGGTAAACACACTACGATTTTCATCCTTAAATTCACCATCTAGCGCGACCTTAATCGAGGCGGCAGTAGCCAGCATTATTTCGAAACTTTCCTTATTACCAAGACTGTTGGGAAGTTGCAGAAATAAACTGATTCCTGGTGTTGTGAAAGTATCCATGCTCGCCAGATTAAAGGTACCTGGTTTGACCATATTGGCCATGCTGAACATGACCGGACCACTTCCATCCACCTCAGCATGACGATGAAAAATATTCATACTACCAAGACGAAGTCCTTGTTTGAGCAAAACAGGCAATAAGTCAGCACCCGTAAAGTGTAACCCTGAGCGTGCCATAACATTGATTATGATGACTTCATGCGGACCCGTGTACACTTCTTGTGGTTCCTCATGCATAACGGTCGCGACTTTAAAACTTTCTTCTCTGAATAATTCGCCTTGATCTTTTTTGCTCAGCACTGGTTTTTGAAGTACAAACATGGGGCGTGAGGATACTACAGACGCCCATGGAGCAGGGCTTTGCTGATGCGGTGGTTTGGGTTTAGATCGCGATGCAATTGGAGCTTTTACTTTTAAAGGAGGCTCTACTTTAGAGTCAGAAAATGAAGGTAGGCTTGCTACTGGTTTAACAGATGGTCTTGGCACTACCGGTATTGGCCGCATTTCTTCTAGAAGTTCGGCATTGAGCTCGGGGTCGTCACTGAAAGAATTCGTGAAGTCCTCAGCCATTTCATCTTCATCAAACTCTTTACCACCGAAACCTGGTTCTATGCGGCGGGCTTTTTGCTGGGTTCGTTTGAAACTGCCAGCCGCCCTATCGTAGGTATCCTGCAATAAAATTGGTTCATTTTCATAATCATCAGCAAATTCGTCTAACTCTTCGTCTAACTCTTCGTCTAACTCTTCGTCTAACTCTTCGTCTAACTCTTCGTCTAACTCTTCGTCTAACTCTTCGTCTAACTCTTCGTCTAACTCTTCGTCTAACTCTTC
>Ga0114978_10000100_pt1 | contig 66921 bp, 110 predicted proteins | sample S_140212_EF_Meta_FD_87027 | JGI IMG/M metagenome (GOLD analysis project Ga0114978, IMG submission 87027) | Freshwater microbial communities from Lake Simoncouche, Canada to study carbon cycling - S_140212_EF_MetaG | ecosystem: Environmental > Aquatic > Freshwater > Lake | place: Lake...
CCATGGCAATAACAATAGATGATCTAACATTCAGTATAGATGAATTGGACCCCAAGCGTAAGAGAGTAGTTGTCTTATTAGAAGACATAGAGCTCGGGGTATTATATTTTGAGAAAGCAAAGGTGGGGTTTACCAATAAACCCGTGGGGTTAAATTCTTGGGCATGTGTGGATGCGAAGGTGGAAGAACTATATGTATATGGTGGGGATAACATTACCCCCAAAGATATTGTTGCCAGATGTCAGGCACTTATTTCAGCAAACTAAATAAGAATAGTATAAGTATAATTGCGGCAATGATCTTTGCTGATAACTTAAAAACATCCCAAGAGATTTTAAAGATCCCCAACAAAGATGAGAAGAAGAACTTAATCAAATAACTCATCACCAAGATTCCGAGTATAAAGAATAATAGGTATATCATATTTTATTTTTAATGGTTTTCCAACAGGGGGAATATAACTTTTCATTTCTTCTTGCTTCAAGTTCATATGGGTGTTTATTATACCCCACCTTTTTGTAAAGGATCTGATATTGTTTCATATCCTGAAGGTAGTGAGTATATTCATGTATGATTGTTCTGATTGTCATTCCAACGGTTTCACATACATTATGATATACAATAATGTTATTCTTATCAATATCAAATGATCCATAATTTTTGGACCTACCACGCTTGATGACCGAGACGCGGGGAACACGAATTGACGGATTGGTCCCCATTGTTTGCATGCAATAGTCCATCGTCTCCATCGCAATTTGACGGATTGCGGATCGGGTGAGAGTTGAGGTTGGGGTCTTTAAATATATCGTGGTAGGTCCTTTCATATTACAAAGGTACGAATAATTCCCCAATCCACCAAACAAATCTTTCCCCATGGTTTGGGGCAACCTACCTTTGATTAAGCTCCAAGAGGTGTTCACTCCAGCCCGTCCTACTAATATCATTCAGACAATATAAAGGTATGAAGTATTTATAATATAACCAAAAAAAGTTATCCCCATGGCAGAAGTTAAAGATCCATTAACAAGAGAAGAACTATATAATAACTACGAATTCAGAGTGGTTAAAAAGATCCTTAAAGATACATACCCTTGGATCAAAGATGTTATTGTGGAAGACCCCAACAAAATAAATCAATATAACCTTCTATTCGTTGATATAATGATTGATCCATATGAGCTAGCCCAACAGACAGATGGGACCGTTGCAAGTTATCTTAATTCATTCTTTGATTACTTCTCTTCCCCCTACCTCTCAACATTCTTTGTATCAGATCAACCAACATATAGCAAGATACAAGATGAAATAGATCAGACCCTTTCATCAATACATTCATCCCGAGCATTACCCGACAACCTCAAACTCCCCAAGAGTAGAAAACTAATTGCGGGGTCATTCAAGTATATCAAACCAAAGAACCAATAGGTCCCCCTGACATACTGACAATACCAAACTTATTTATCCACATCTCACATATAGGGGGGTGGGGATAACTTGTATATAACTCCCCCCACCTAAACCCCCCTCTGGCACGGGGGTACACCCCCCCTCCCCCCCGTATCCCCCCTTACTATAGGACAAAATGTCGGTTTGGGGGGGATAATACCTTATATTGCGCAAAAAAAAATTTTGGGGAAAAAATGACCTTTTCCGAGTATTTATGGAATATGAAAAAGTTGACTGAACAAGATGTGAATCGATTGGTTAAAAAAATTCTGAATGAAGATTTAGACATGGAAGTTCTCAGAAAATCGGTGGAAGATTATAAACAAAAGAACAGTCAATCAATTTCCAAAAAAACAGGGGAACCATTAAGAACAACCGAAGTTCCTTTTCCAAATTATTATAATATCAAGGATACTGACTTACCACTCAATGTGAGGTCTTTTTTTAATGACTTCAAAAAAAAGTTAGGGGTTTTTAATATCAAGCCATCTAAAATAAGTAAAGAAAAAATCCTTGATGTGATTGATCAAATTTTAACATTAAACGGATTTAAGTAATATTAACCCCACCCAACAGTGGGGTTTTTTTATGTGGGTAAATTAGAAATATATTTCTAATTGAAAAAATTAACATATATTTTACGAAGGAAAAAAAAGTCGTTATTTTTCTCAACTCTAAAATTAGAAATATATTTCCAAAACACGACCCCCTATTTTATTTTGATCCCTCAACGAGAAAAAAAATTTTTGGAAAAAAATTGACAAAATGGATACTATAATTTAGTTTTGACTTATAAACTTAAAAACATGAAAACTTACAAAAACTTATTTATTGAAAAGGGATTTACATTCAACGAGAAACAATATTATTCAAATAGTCATATAATGAATTATTATAGTTTGGTTCAGGATATTTTGGATGGGGTTCATGGTGCATTACCCAAACCAAGTATTTTAACCAAGATGTTCATGTCTACTGTATATACGGAATATGAAAAAATGCCAACGAGTGTTAAAGAAAGAAACTTATATAAGAAACTTGGGGACATATATGTTTTAACCAATAAGGATATTGATGGGATCAACTCTTCGGTTAAAAGGATATCTAAGTATATGGGTAAAAATACAAATCTTGTTTAATTTGGGGATATTCGGAAACCGACCCGAACTCACTTCGTTCGTAGTCAATCCCCCTACCCCCTTTTTTTAAAGAGTAGTGTATTTATATTATATGAAAAAAATCATTACCTTTGGAGAATCTGAATTAATTAATATGGTAAAAACTATTGTTGAGCAAGTTAATCAGGATTTGGATCTATACGATGATAATGATTTTATTGATGTCTTTATTTCTTTATTTAGAAATTGGCTCGGTAATAAATTGGGTGAAGATGCCAAGAAATATCCTTTTTCTTATTTGTTAAAGAAATTTGGGCAAGAGTTTTTGGAACAAACTTTTGGTGATGAATATGAGAAATATTTTGGTAACGACAGAAATGTTACGATTGGTAGTAGGCATACTATAGCAAGGATTGGAAAATACTTGGTTCAAATGGGGGCTCATACTCTTCCATCATTAAGACAAGAGAAAAAGTTTACTGAAAGAATTGGAAAACGCATTATTGATAATCTTATTGAAATGTTAAAACTTCCTAGTTATGCAAAATTGATATTAGTTGAAGATACACCAAATGATATTGATGCAATTTTATATATCGATTATCCAACTTTTCTAAAATCTGAAGAACCTTCAATAAGTAGTTATTCTAATCCTATTTTAATTAAATTAAAATCTTTGCTTGCGAATACCTTGGGTGTTGAGTTTGGTAATCCTGTCCATGGAAAAATTAAATTAAATTTTGATACAAAACTTAAAAATGAAGATGAATGGGTTAAAAAAGTTTTAAACAAAGAAATTAAAAAACACATTAAGCAAATGCCTGATGGTGATTATGTCCATTCAATAAGATTTGAACCAAAAACCGATAAAGCTATTATAAAAATAGTATATAAAGAGAGTTCTTATAGACGCATGCTTCAACATGAATTTAGAAAAAAAGTTGATGAATATCTCAAAAGTTTGGGATATACCAAAATAGTTGTTGAAAATATTTAATTCATTAACCCCTCCCCTTTGTGAGGGTTTTTTTTATAAATTTTTGTTTGTTTAAAATATTTCGTATATTTGCATTGTGATTGAAGACAACCTATTTAGATACAATTGATCACAAAATTACGGGGAGGGTCAACGATTTAGATACCCTTCCTGTTTTTATTTACTCAAAACTAATTGGTCTTGGGCAACTAATAACCCAAAACTATCAGAAGATGGAAAAATTGTAAGAATAAGTAATGACCAATAATTGTCGTCATTTATTGTTGCAAGAATTGCGAAATCAATTTTTGATTCTTTATCTTTAATAACAAACTTATCTCCATCAACAATATAACCATTTATAATTGCTTCTGCAATATCTCTTTTATATTTTTCAATTACATCAATAATTTTTTGATTGGAAATAATTCTATCACTTAGTCCTCCCCTACCTAGATTTGACCTATCTCTTGTATGTTTTGATGTGGAGATGTCAAATCCAAATGTTACTTGGAATGTATCAGAAATTTGTGCAATTTTTCTTTCAAGTAATAAATGTTCTTTAATTAAATTTCTAATATTTTTCATACAAAAATAAATATTTATGTTTGTAGTATTTTTGTATCTTTATAATAATTATAATACAATGAGGAACACAATGCGTCATATTGTCTTTAGTAAACAAGAAGAAATTTGTTGTTATAAGACATGCGTTGTGGTCTTGTGATAGTTTAGTATAATTCCTGAAGAGTTATATATACAAACCTCGGACTACAGAAATGTGTGTGGGGTTTTTTAATTATATGTATTTATCTATATGGACAAGTTGGAACATAGTATTAGGGTTTTGGACAAGGTGTTGAATAGTGAATTATTCTTGGGGAAATATCCAATGGTTAAAAGAGTTGAGGTTGAAAAAAATGGCAGGTCTTCTATAAACATTATTTTAATCTATGATGAGACAAAATATTAAAAAGTGATAATATGGTAAAACCGGAAACTATAATGGAAAATGCATTTGAGAAACTTCTTAAGAAAATGCTATCAGAAAAATATCCAATGTATTTTTTGGATATTCATGTTGTCCATTATGGTGGATTTAATGCAATAATGCATTCTCCAAAAAAATCTTATGAGGTATTTCTTATTATTCTTGATAAAGATTCAATAAAGGTGCGTCCTCAAATGGAAGAAGTTAAAAAATATATCATTGATCTTTCAAAATATATGGATATAAGAATTCATGGGATTTATGTTGAAGCTGTTAATGAAGAAGAATGGGAAGAAATGAAGTTGGGTAGTAAAAAATAAATATATATGAAGGTTATAATAACAGAAGATCAATATCATCAGATTAGAGTTCGTAGAAGACTTGATCAGCTTTGGGACCTGATTAAGATGACCTATCCTTATATGTATCCTTGTGATTATGAAAGGGATGGTTATCTTTCTGGTATTGCTCATGAGGTTGGTGATGTTATAAGTGATACAGAATATATGGATGATAATACCACCCCCATGGCAAAAGAAATGGTTTCATCCTATTTTGCCAATCGTTTGCTAAGGCATTGGATGGAGAATTGTGGTGATAAGTAAATGTGTGGTGCCGGAAACGACTTTGTCGTTATTTTCCCCGAATTTTTGACCGACGGTCCCCGACCGACTTCGTCGGATCGAATGACCCCCTCATGACGAACCATCTTAAACAATAGGGTCGTGATATTTATTATAAAATAAATTAAATGAGAAAAATAGTAAGGTTATCTGAATCTGATTTGATAAAATTGATCAGTCGTATTCTTAAAGAAGAATCAGATAAAGAAATGGATGAAGCGTCCAGTCCTGCACAACAAGCAGCAATCGCCATCAATATGAAGAAAAAGGGTATTAAACCAAAAAATGAATCTTTGTATGAAGATGAGTATGGTTCGGTTGAAGAAACTGAATTTGATGAGGATTCATTAAACGAAGCTGAATATCAAGGTAGAAAAGTCCAATTGGGAAAGATTATGCAGGGAGATGTTAAAAAATTCAAAGTTTATGTTAAAAATGATAAAGGTAAAGTTGTGAAAGTTAATTTCGGTTTTGGTGGAAAATCTGCCCACGGAAAAAGAATGGTCATCAAAAAAAATAATCCTGAGCGTAGAAAAAACTTTAGAGCTAGAATGAATTGTGATAATCCTGGACCAAGATGGAAACCAAGATATTGGGCTTGCAGAACTTGGTAAACATTTTAATAAAATTAATTAACCCCTCCCATAACGGAGGGTTTTTTATTTTATTTTATTTTATATATAGAAAAAAATCTTTTATTTTCTTGAAACTTGATTATATTTTTTGTATAAAAAAAATTATGAAAAAAATCAAGTCTTTAAACTATCTCTTAATAATTTTCTCATGTGTTATATTGTTTTCATCATGTGCGGCAATAAACCATATGGTTAGTAAGATATTCCCAAGCAAAGCATCCGTATGTCCAACTAACGATCCTAAATTCTTTTTTAGACAAAATGGAGTAAGACCTACAAAACAATATAGAAGAAATCACAGAAATTAAATAAAATTTTGGAGAATTTGTTTGGATTGTATATCTTTGTGGTATGAAAAAATATATATTGTTATTTGTTGTTGCATCTTTATTGTTAAGTTCATGCAAAACTTCAGGTTATGGTTGTCACGGTAGAGAAAGTTGGAATCGTATGGTTAGAAGAATTAATAGTCAGTAAAAAATAATTAATATGTTTAATCATCTTGTTCGTTTTATTGTTGGCTTGTTTATTTTAACTGGCGTTTATTTCTTTTCTCTTTGGCTATTTGTCGAATGGTATGATAAAATATTCTGGATTGTATTTTTGATTATATCATATGTTGTTGGATATTCCATTGATTCTTTCTCTAAAAAAAATAATAGAAAAAAATATTAAGTTCTTGTATTAGTATTTATCTATTATGAAATACATTATTACCGAGGATCAGAATGATAGACTTAAAAATTACATCATAGATTATTTTGATAAATATCTTACTCCATATGGTGGATGGAAGCCTCACAAAGAATATTTGGAAGAGCTTAAAGATACCAGTGGTGAAATTTTTTTCTTTTTTGAAGAACTTCGTGATGAGGGAGATATTGAAGATTATCCTCATATAAGGTATTATAGCTGCAGTAATTTTCTTGTTTCCCGATATGACTGTCCCCTTATTGTAATTTCTGATAAAGTATTTTGTGATCTTAATGCTCTTCCCGTTGATTTATGGAAACCAATTTTTATTGAATGGTTTCAGGGTCACACCAAACTTCCACTTAAAAAAATTAATACTTTGAATGATCTCGAATCTGATTAAACAAATAGGTTGGATGATATATTTATTATAAAATAATTTATAATGAAAAAAGTCATACGATTAACTGAATCTGATTTGGTTAAATTAATTAAAAGAGTCATAAATGAACAAGACCCTGGCTTGGAAATAAACCCTCCGGCTCCTCCAGCTAATTCTCAACCTAAACCAACAACCAAAACAACGGCAAAGGTAAAACCTAATAATCAAGCAGCTACTCAAATAAAACAAAAACCAAAACCAAAACAATTTCAGTTACCAAAACAAACAAATGAAGATCAATATGATTTTTGGAATTATGATAATGAATATATAAACACAGGTAAAAAAACACATTCAGGGATTGTAATTCAAAAAAATGGTTTAAATAAAACAGCCAGTAACACTAATCAGGAATTCATTAAAATATCGGCAAAAACTTTGCGTGGTGAAAACATTGTAATGGTTTACAAATGTGGTAATTCATTTATGGAAGTGAAAAGTGGTGGTGTAAATGAAGGTAAAAAAATTACAAATGAAGATCTTATAAGTGATTTGAAACAAAGTATTTGTCCGCAAGGATAAAATCAATGTATATTTTTTAAACCCTCCCCTAATTAAGGAGGGTTTTTTATTTAGGTTATCTAAACAAATGAATCAAACTATTTATTTGTTATGAAATATATAATAACTGAAAGTCAATCAAATTTTTTATTGCATGACATTTTGGATGAAATGTTTGAAGGATATACAATTAAATTTGTTGAAACAGGAGAAATGTTAATTTATGTTGGAGATAAATTGATGATGGTAAAAGAACCAGGTAGAGCAGTATTATCAAAAGATATTCTTGACAAAGCTCAAAATACTTTGTTTTATGATAGTATGAAAGATTTTAAGGATTCGGTTAGAGCTTGGGTAGTAAAAAATTTTCACATTAAACCCGGTAATGAAACATTATATGGAATTAGTTTTAAGGATTTTGATGGTGATGTGAAAATTGTTAAGCGTAGAAAAAATAAAATGAAATAATATGAAATATAATATATGCCCAATGTAATTAAATCCGCAACAACGGTATCTATTGGATCATTAGATAAATATAATTTTTTAGTTGGAGTAGATAGTTCTGTAGGTTATTCACCAACATCAATTACCGATTTTTGGAATGGTATTGTTCCTCCTTCTGGCGGATATACGGTATATGCCCAAAAATCATCTGAAGGACCAAGTATTAGAGTAGCGGCTAATGATAATGAATTAATAACGATTGCAAAACAATACGGAGGAACAAATATTAATACTGTTTATGATGCATTAAATTATTTTAATGGACAATCAATTTATATGGTTACAAATATAGACTATCCAAATATTGTAACAAGCGGATTAACTTTATTAATGGACGCCGGTTTTATTCCTTCTTATCCAAGAACAGGAACAACATGGAGTGATTTGAGTGGGAATAATTATGTCGGAACTTTAAATAATGGACCTACTTTTAGTGGTGCAAACGAGGGAAGTATTGGTTTTAACGGTTCTAATACTTATGTGTCTACCACATACACCCAACCTGCACAAAGTAGCTCAACATCGTTTTCATGGAATTTATGGGTGTACCCTGTTAGAAATAGTAATTTAGATATTTTTATGGGAAATCGTAATACAACACTTAATTTTATTAAATTAACAAGCAATAATTTTGAATATTATCCAATGGCTTTTGGAGGTACAATGACATTAAACACATGGCAAAATATATCTGTAGTAAAGAATGGATCAAGTTTCGCTTATTATAAAAATGGATCTCAAACATTAACATCCGGATCTACAGCATCATTAGTTGCAAATCCTTTTTTCATAGGAGGAGATAATACAGCCGCCGAATACGCTCAAGGAAGAGTGGCTATAGCATCAATATACAATCGTGCGTTATCCGCAACTGAAGTATCCCAAAATTATAACGCATTAAGAAGTAGATTTGGTTTATAAAACATATATACAAAAATGAAAAATCTAACTGAAGAACAAAAATTACGGATGATAAACAAATTGTTAAATACATTTGTTAAGCCAAGATTTCCTGAAATAGATAAAATAATTGTAACAGAAGAAATTCCAGAATATTTTGGAGGTTGGTATAAAATTGAAGTTATTGTTGATGGAATAGAATATGATCAAGAACTTTTAATTGATAATGAAATTGAACATATTTTACAATATACAGGATTTGGAAAATTAAAATATAATTTAAATTTTACAACATTATAATTTTGATTCCACTTTTATTTTTAATATTTTTATTAAAAATAATAATATGAAAATTTTTAGGTTCAAAGGAGAGAGACAATACATCGAATATTTTACTGTTGATATTGAAGCAGAAACATTGGAAGAAGCTCAAGAAATTATAGATGAAGGTGAATACGAAGAATCAGATCATAATCACGATTTTGTTTATGGTACTGATGAAATTGAGTTTGATCAGATAGTTGGTGAATAACACATATTTATAATCTATGAAGTATATTCTCACTGAATCACAATATTATAGATTAACCGAAAATAAATTAACTAATGTTGATTTTTTTCAGGATTTAATTAATAAAAAATTGAAATACATAAGAGATCATTGTGATGAAATGGATTCAGAAGAATATGGTGGTGATATTGGTTTTGAATCTTGTGACGAGGTCTTGTCTATTGAACAAATTAAAGTTAAAGATATAGAAATTACTCAATCTAAACATTACGACGGATCAAACATTAAAACTTTGATAATATTAAATCTTGTAATAGATTATAATTCTACGAAGTATCAATCATTTGATAACATTATGTGGGATATGAAACAAATTTTGAAATCAAGAACTAAATTGCCCATAGACATACATTTTGAAGCTATTAATCTTAAAAAAAACTTTGAATTTTAATAAAATAACACAGGTGCTGTTTTCTCCCCTCCCCTTAAAGGAGGGGTTTTTTATTTATAGATGTATTTATTGGATATGACCAATTACGAAACAAAAGTAAAATTAATACATAAGTTTATGGAAACCTACCCAATGGAAGATATGTGCGGTTATTGGATAGGTGAAGGTAATGATGACGATCATGAAGCTAATTTTATTTCAATATATCTTGTTTTTGATTCTGAAAAATGGGGACCAAGATTAAATAAGGCGGTAGAGGTCAATAGAAAAAGAAATAGTTTAAAATCAACTTTAGAAAATATGTTTGGATCTCATGTTTATGTTGGCGGTGGCGTTCAAAAATGTGAAGATGATGTAGTAATAAATGAAAGTATTCCACTAAAATTCAGAAGAAGATTATCATTTGAAAGAATTAAAAAAGATATGAATTCATCTGTTCTTTCAGGAATAGAACCTTGTCAATTCTCAAATGTTGGAGAATTTATTTCTGAATCTTGTGACATGCTTAAAGATCTTTATCTTGATGATTTTTTTCATCAAAAACTTGATATCACTCCAAAGGATCAAGATGATCTTTATTATACTTTAGTTGATATGTTTGGTGAATACTTAAGTAAAATATATTATAATAAATGTGGTGATAGCAGGAAGTCTAAAATTAGGTATGAACATAGAAAAAAAATAAAATATGTTATAAGAGAAAATCATTATAAATTATTGAGAAGAATAACTGAAATTGAAAAAGAAGTTGACAAAGTATTAAAGCAGATATCAAATCAAAATTCAATTTCCGAACTAAAAGCATTACCATTAGAAAATTTAATATTGATTGTTTCTTCATATGTTGCTATTGAAATTGCTGACAAAGCAAATATTCAGGGAGAGGGTGATGACTATATTACTTTAAGAAATCAAGTAAAACAATATGTTAAAAATAATTTTTATGATGAAATAAAAAGTTATTTAGATAAAATTAAACAAAATAATTAAATTATTATGGCACAAGCAAAAAAGAAACCAAGACCAATGAAAAGTAGAAAGAATGGTCTAAAATGGGCAGAACTTATCAAAAAGAATTTGGAAGTAATTAAAAAATATGAATAAGAAATATACGATTGGAGAGGGAAAACTAAAAGAAGTGATTATGAATCATTTTGATAGTTATTTTGATGTTAAAAATTTAGATTCATATACTCAAGATGATGAACCTAATCTTGTGAGTATACGCAATATCAAAAATGATTATGATAATGTAATGGTGTGGTATGATAAAGAATATTTTATTAATCCTCATTCTACATTTGGCAAACGAGCTCCCGTGGTGTCTATTGAAAATGAGTATTTAGATCCTCTTGATTCAATGTTTGGAGATCTATGGAAACCTATATTTAAAGAATGGTTTGAAAAAAACTTTAATCTTCCTGTTAATTTTGTTGGATAATTAAATATTCTTTCATTTATTGATATTTATAAAAAAACATTGATATGCGCAAAGAAATTTTAAGTGAAATAAATCAAATGAAATATTTGTTTGGTTATAAAGCAGGAAAAGTTATTTCTGAACAAGCGGTACCAACAACAGGTACAACACCAACTCAAAATAGGTCTTACAAATTAGATATAATAAAAAATGATGAAGATTTTAAAAATTTTTTATCTGCAGCAGAAAATACTAGTGCTTGGAAAATTGCTGGATTAGGAAATAAATTTGATGAAATCCAAAATGACGTAAAACAAAAAACAGACCAAACCGAAGACCCTAATATTTTATCTCAACAAGGGAAAAGGTTATCATCATCACATGGAATTATTAGAAGTATTATAACACCTTTACTAAAATATGCGGCAATGAATGGTAAAAATGGACAAAATATTAATCAATTACCTGACACATCATTACTTAAAATGATTGGCATTTATATGACACCAGAAGAAAAAGAAAAAATAAAAGATGCTCCTATTGAAAATTATATAGAATCATTTTTTGGTGATGTATCTTCGTTAAAAGCAGGTGTTGCAAAATTGATAGATAATAAAATAAAAGAATTAGGAGAACAACCTCAATAATAAATAAAAAAGGAGAACTAATCGTTCTCTTTTTTTATTTGTGATTCTTTTGAATCCCAACCTTTAACTTTTTTATCTTCAACCCACCTACAAATTACCCTACTAATTTCAAGATTGGAATCATCTAAAAGAATCACATAATTGAACATTTTTTTTTGGTATAAAACATTAAAATTATATTTTTCTATTTTTTTTTCAAATTTAATTATTGGAAGAGTATCAATTGAGTTATTTATTTTTCGTATTAACATTTTTTTATTAGTATCAACCGTTAGTTGTAAATTGGTTAACCCATGAGTTAAATATGATACCTGATCTTTAATAATTGCTTCGTTGGTTGTCATTATTGGATGCTCAAAATTTTGAATTTCAGTTACATAAAAAATCATCTTTTGTGAACGAGAATACATTGTTGATAAAACCAACATAATTGTAAAAATATATTTCATATTAATTTGTTTTTACAAAAATACAAAAAAGAATAGTACAAACAAATATTTTTCCTTGTTTATTTAGTTATTTTGTTTTATTTTTTAAAAAAACAATTTATGGCTAAAGTAAAAATTTCTACAGACAGAGGGGATATGATCGCAGAACTATACGATGAGACCCCAATTGCAACTAAAAACTTTTTGGATCTTATTGAGAAAAAATTCTATGATGGATTAACTTTTCATAGGGTTATTCCTAATTTTGTAATTCAGGTCGGATGTCCTAAAGGAAATGGAACTGGAGGACCTGGTTATACAATTCCATGTGAAGTGACTGCTCCTAAACAATTCCACGATAGAGGTGTTCTTTCTATGGCTCATGCAGGAAGAAACACAGGAGGATCACAATTTTTCATTTGTCATAATAGACAAGGAACTCAACATTTGGACGGAAATCATACTTGCTTTGGTAAGGTAGTTGAAGGTGTTGATATTGTTGATCAAATTAAACCAATGGATAAAATTAATTCAATTTCGGTTTTATAATTAAAAAACCCTTTCTTATGAAGAGAGGGTTTTTATTTTGGTTTGAATATTTATTTATATGAAAAAACAAAAGGTAGTTGTATTAACAGAGCAAGATTTGGGATCTATTGTAAAAAAAATTTTAGATGTTCTTGGTGTATCATCTGATCAAATATTTGGTGATGATAAAAAAGAAGGAGGATTAAAACAAGGAAAAGATCCTTCATTTACCGAATTAGATTTGAATTCAGGTGAAGGATATAATGCTTATAAAGAAATTGCAGATAAATTTATAGATACCAGATCTTCAAATTTATTAAATATAAATGGAGATATGTTAGCCAGTGCGGCAAAAAGTGCTTATAGTCAATATGGTAATTATGTCCCACCTGAATTAGCTTTGGGTCAATTAGCGGCTGAAGGAGGATTTTCAAAAAACCCTAATGCAAGACCAATTAAAACAAAAAATCCATTTAATGTCGGTAATGTTGATTCAGGAAAAAATGTTTATGAATCATCAGTTCAAAACGGAATTCAACGGTATTACGATTTAATTGCAAAAAATTATTTAACCGGTGGTAAAACCGCATCTGATTTAATAAAAAATTTTGTGAATAAGAATGGTAATAGATATGCAACTGGAACAGAATATGAAAATCTTGTTGGAAAAATAGCAAACTCTGTGAAGTCAATATCTGAACCAATATATGCATCTTTAGTTAAAAAAGCGTCTTCAGATATTTCGTAATTATGGATTTAAAAAAAATTGAAAATTTTAAAAAAATAATTTATTTTAAATTAAATTTAGACCTTTTTGATAAAGTAATAAAACCTTACGCTGGAGAATTTTGGGTAATTGATCCTAAAGACAATAAATGGTTTTTACGATTTACCAATCAAGGTGAATTACGATACAATCAAACTTTTTTCAATAATTTCTTTTCACTATTTTCTTTAGAATTTAAAGAATTTCAACCATTTATAAAAGATTGGTTTGAATATAACTTTGATCTTTCTGTTAATGAAGTTCAAAGAGTAAATTCTATTCATGATTACTTTGTTATCAACATAATAAACAATGAAAAACCTTGGTCTATAAAAGACAGGAATGGATTTGCATATTATTTTGTTAAAAAATATTTGGACTTACAAAAAAATATTAAAGAATCCGATGTTATTATTGAACATTACATAAGAGACTATAATACAACACCAACTCCAATTTCAATATAATCTCTAACAAAATTATAGTCCGCCTTTAATGAAAGATGTTTAATATCTTTAATAACACCCACTTTCACTGAAAAATATCTATCTGTAAAGTTTTGAAACGAGTAATTTCCGTTATTAGATAGAATTTTTAATTCATCGTAATATTGGTATTTGTTTATTTCTTTTCCAAATCCAATTAACGCATGAACATTAATTGTTTCCATATTTCTTCCAAGTCCGGCATGAAATGACCAATCGTCAGATAGATTTGATAATTTTTTGTCATCCCAAGGTAAAACTTGATCCATTGTTAGATCTGAATAATAAGTTGAATGATCTTTTTGTGTAGATTTGGAAAATTCTGTAATAAAGTAGTTTTTATTTCCTATTGTAAGCCATCCACCGACCATTTTTTTGTTATTATATGACACACCAAATCTAACATTTGTTTTTTGACCTCTAATTGTGTCTTTTGTTCCATTTTCATAGATATAAATCCTTGCTGGTTGTCTATAACCAAATCTATCGTAATAAAACCAATTGTCATAATAACTATACCCGCCTAAAGGAGCTCCCCACCTGTTCCATCTATTACCCCAACCAAAATTGTAGTAAGGATCCGAATAATATGGGTATTGTGGATGATAATTAGGTCTTGGTCTTGGGTTATGATCGTAATTTTGGGTTGAATTTTCTCTAACTGTATTTTTTTGAAACGATTCGCTAGATCTTTGAGTTGAAAATGAACTATTATTTCTTATTGACAACTTCTGACCTCTTTCTGATTGAGAAACTCCAAAAATTGGAATTAACATCATAAAAAATATAATTTTTTTCATATGTGATTTGTTTTATATTTATAAATATATGAAAAGAACAATTAAAATAACTATAAAGGAGTCAGAATTGGTAAAACTGATTGAAACCGCGATGGATACTGACATTTATAATCAAACTATGGACACACCTGCTAGCACACCAAATGAAGATGAAAGTGATTCAATTGAAACTGTTATAGAAAGATTGAAAGAATTGTTAAGTATGTTAAAAACAGGAAAAAAGTTAAGGACTGATGCAAGAACTCAAATTTTTAACAATTTGGATCAAATAAATCAAACTTATAATAAAATTAAATACGATAAGTAATTTACATAAACGGGATAACCCTTACAATTAAAAAAAACGCATGCAAAATCTATCAATGGAACAAAAAGCAAAAATGTATAATCAACTATTATTCAAATATCAAAGACTTCAAGAACAAGTTAGACAAATTAAAGCGGAAGACATCAATCTTTCAGAACAAAATCAAAGAAAAATTGATCTTTTGGAAAAAGAAATGAAAGTTGTGTATAGTCAGACACAAAGATTATACTAAAAAAATTTAAATCCTGTGAGTTTGGTTATTTTTGTTAATGGAACCTCGTTGTTATCTATACCATCGGGTTTGGAATCGTCATTTTTAAATAGATACGCGACAAATTTATTGGGTTGTTTAAAGTAAACCACTTTCCAACAATATTCAGGAACAGAAACGGTTCCTATTTTTTTAATTTCTCCAATGTTTCCGGCCCATACATGGATTGAATCAATATTTTGGGCAAATTCCCTTGTTAAAGTTTCCAATGATTTCCAATCACCAGCATTTAATGAATGTTTTTGTGCTGACATATTTGAAAAATAAAAGCATTCATCTTGAATTTCTTGAGTTTGGCATAAATTGTCTGCCGCTGGCATCATATGACCTCTATCATACCCACTGTGAACATAATCATTTAATAAATCAGTTTCTTTGGGTAATTTTGGATCTGGCTTGAAATTATCCTTCCTTTTTAATGGTTTATCGCAATTAACCATTTTTTTTGTTATCCACCATTCAACTAAAACTGGATATTTTTTTGTTTTATTAAAAACTGAAATATAATTGGTATGTTTAAGTCTGACTGTATCTTGAGAAAGCGCAAAACTTGCAAAAAATACAAGTTTTGATAATAGAATAATTTTTTTCATCTTTATAAATATTTATTAATATGGCAATTAAATTTCAAATAACAGAAGAAGAAAAAAAAGAGATAAGAAAAAATTATTTTTTCGAACAATCAGAGAAAAAGGGCGGTGATAGAAAGTTCTGTCATAGCGGTAATGTAAAATCATTAGAAGAGATCGTAGGCGAGGAAGATGGTCAAGATTATATCGAAGGAGTTAAATTAAGAAATGGTGGCATTAACGGTCTTGCTGATCGTCTTGAACTATTAAAGACTTTAAGACTACATCCTAAAGTTTCTGATGGTGGAGAACATCTTGCTTTCGAGATAATGAACAATCTTAAAACTTTCAAACCATACAATTATTTTGATGAGGCTAAAAAAGAATGTGGAAGTGCAATGGATAAAATAATTGAACTTTATAAAGAGAACGATCACGGAGAAGAATTGGTTAAAGACATTGAAAAAGTTTATGGATTGTCTCATGTTTCACCAAGAGCAAAGGAATTTTTGAAACACGGAATGAATATGATAAAAGGTCAATAACTTGAAATTCAAATTAAATAAATTATAATTTAAGTCCCAACATTGGGACTTTTTTTATGTCCACACAATCACATATCGACAAGGTTAATTTGCAACCAATGATAATCCCATATCCGACACATGTCGGAGCACCCAAAATTGAACCCCAGGATTTGACGGCCTTTAAAAGACAAGGATTAACTAAAATGGATCGGGTGATGAAGAAACGATTCGATGAGATCGTTAAAGAGGCAGAAACCCTCCAAAAATCGATGATGCTAAATCAGGAGATATATGAGTCGAGATATAAATTTGAACCCATTATTGGGGACATATATCACTTATACGAAGATTCTGATGGTGGTAATACATTATCTATCATTGGACCCACTGAATGGAAAAAAAAATATCTTTATTCTGTTATTTTTAATTCTGATATGACTTGGTCAAAATTAGATTAAAATTTCCTAGAACTAGTACTAGTATTTTATATTTTTCTTAATTTTTTATAAATCTTATTATTATTCTATAAGAATAATAATTATTGCCCTTCCGACAAAAAGTCAGTTTTTTGTAAAAAAAGTAATATTTATTTCTAAACTAACTTTACATGCAGCAAGAATCGTTTTGGACAGTCGCAATCACAATCGTCACAGTTTTAGGATCCGCAAGTGCTTGGAGATTTTACGAAAAGAGAGCAATGAGAAAAGAAAGAGATGAAGAATTTATTCGTCACGATTGTAGAGATAGGATTGCAAAATTAGAAGCTTTACTTGAAGCAAGTAGTGATGAGAAAGATGAAATGAGAGCAACAATTTTGAAACTAACGGAACAAGTCTCAGCACTTGCCGTTAAAGTTGATTTTCTTCAGAAAGAAAACAGTGAACTCCTAAAGGCGTTGAATAAAAATAGTTTATAAAACTATACATCCCAACCTACTATAACCTTAACATAGTGTTCCGGATAAAAATACACCAAAGCATCTTGAATTAAAACATCAGCAAGTTTGCGATCCAAGACTTCTTCGTTAATTGTTTCAGATAAAACAATTTTAACTTCTGCTAAAATACATTTTTGAGAATTGATATATTCTAAACTACGGACTTTGATTTTTGCACCCTTACCATAATATTCTTCCACAGATTTTTTTTGATAATCGTTGATGTAGTATTCGATAAGGTCAAACAATTTCCGTTTCTTATCCATAATAAGAAAAATAAAAGATTATTAGAGAAATTATATACTAATTGCGACCTTGTCCTCTATAGTTTTTTTCGCTTCTATCGTGTTTGTTAAAACTTTTTTTAGCTTTACCTGTTGTTTTTTTACCAAAGCCAACTTTTCTTGATTCACCGAGAGATTTTCCACCTTTTGCCATATTATAATTTTATGAATAAATAGTTCATAACGCTAATATTTATATTGATATGAATTATCTTATAACAGAAAATCAATTGGCTCTTTTAATCAAAGAATCTGAAGAATCCAAAATTGAAAATAAAATAAAGTCTTTAGGATCCTTCGCAAAAGAAGTTTGGGATAAGTCTGGTCTTTTGAGAAAATTGAATTTGAAGTTTTGGTCCACTTGGGGAACTGCAATGGGAGGATTCATAAAACCTTTAAGTGATTTTGTTGAAACACAAAATTTAAGTTTAACACCACAACAAATAGCTGTAATATTGGTTGGAGTCACAACAAGTTATTTTTTCCAAAATGAGGAAGAGTTCAAAAAAATCTATCAGGTCATTAAAGAAGAAGGATTGGAAGAAATCTATGATAAAGTTTCTTTAAAGGCCAAAGATCTTAAAAGAGGATTTTTGAATTTTATGAAAAGCTTAAATGTTAGTTTTTCTACAATCACTGAAATGATGCATTATTCTTTTCTGATTCCAATCATTTCAGACCTACAAACATTATCTACAGGAGCGACTGATCTATCTTCAACAGCACTTATGATTGCCAAAAGAATATTAGCATCTGAAACCGTTTTAATTTCAGGATCGTTTTTAGTCAAAGTAATTGATAGAATACTTAAAAAATTTTCAACAGAAAAATGATCTTATCTGAAAACGATAAAAAAGAAATATTAGCAAAATATACAGGTGAAACCTCAAATGAGGTTTTGACTCACCTGAAAAGAAACTTCCCCACTTATGATTTTCAACTTAAATGGATGGAAAAACCTTTAAGACAAATACTTGTTGATGACAAGCTAGTTATTTTAGAAAAAAACAAGAAATATTTGGTTGGAAAAATATTTTCCACCATAGAAAATCAATTCCCCCATATCGAAAAGTCAGTTTTGAGAAGAACAATAAAGAAATATTTGGATGGTATAAAATAATAAATTTGATTGTTTAAAAAAGTTTATCTAACTTTGTATAGAGTTTGAAACTTATAGGAGATGAAAGATACTCGGTATTCAAATTTAAATTGTTCTTTCAAAATTTGATTTTCTAAAAATGATTTCTTACTTTTGTAAGACAAATTGGTTGAGGTAGCTCAGTTGTGTGGCATTACCACACATAGGTAGAGCATCCGTCTGAACGCGGTGTGCCAGTGGTTCGATTCCACTCCCAACCACCAAATTATCCAAATTTATTTGGAAATTTTGATCAGCAAGGTTTGACAGTTTGAAATAAACTTGTTATCTTTGTAAAAGAAAATCGGACAGAGAGTTTTTATGAAGTGGTGGTTCCCCATACTCACCCAGTAAACCTTCCAACCTCTCTTAAATAAAAAAAATGGTTTCAAATAAAACACGGGCAGTTTATTAGAATGGTCAACTTTTCCTAACTGTAATCAGGATAAACAAACCAAAGTTTTTTGTCGCGTTTTTTTTCTTTGATAAAAAAACAAAGTATGTCCAACTTTAGGGTCTTGTTGTTCACCCAGCTAAAAAAACACTAACTTGTCTTGACGGAGACATCACCTCGGCGGGGGTTTGGGGAGAACGGTAGTTCTCCCCTTTTTTTTACATTTAATAATTTGAAGATATTTATACATAGTAAATTACCAAGCTATGAAAAAATTTTTTAACGATCTATTCAATGATCAAAATTCAATTAATGAAAAAGCAGTTATTGGTTTTTTAGCTTTCTGTATGATGTGCGTGTTTGCAGTAGCAGATATAGTTACAGGAACTATGAACAAACCGTTAGTAATAAATGAGTTTATATATGACTCATTTAAAATACTAACAATTGCTTGTTTTGGAATTGCTTCAGTTGATAAGTTTATCACTCTGACTAAAGGAAAAAAAGAAGACACTGAAGAGTAAAAAACTGAATCCCCACCTATGAGTGGGGATTTTTGTTTATTATTGGTATTTATATTGATATGAATATCATCCTAAAAGAGCAACAAGTTTTAATTTTGGAAAATAACTACGAATCGTGGGGATGTAATTTATTTCCTGACAATTCTGAAAAAAAAGAATGGTGTAAAAACGCTCAAAATAAAATAATATACAATTTTTCAAAAGTTCAAGAACAAATAGACAAAATTGGTGATCATTTGAAAAATGATGAAGAAATTTCTTATAGAGAAAAAGTTAAATATTATATGTCAGGAGACACATTTTTTGACGATAATGTTAATAATTTGAATTTGGCGGAAGAACTCATTTCGCCTACATGTGAAAAAGGAAAAAAATCTATTGATAATTTTAAAGCCGATTTATCTAAAAAGTTTTTATTCGTTGACAAAATCAATAATAAATTTAAATATAGTAAGCTAACCAGATTGAATTCTAATTATAGTGCTTTAGCATATCTCTTAACAGAATTTAGAGATAGAAAAAAATTAGTTGGAAATACATTTAAAGAAATATTTGAATCTTATTTTGAAACCCCTACTGATACATTAAAAGAAAGTCCATTTTTTAATCTGATAATACATTATTTCTCAAATAAAAAAGAAGCTATTGAAATAATGGAAAATGTATTAAAAACAATAAAAGGAACTGATGATATGGGTCGTGCGTCAGAAGAACAAGGTTTTGAATTCTTGTCTAGTCATTTTGGGTCAGAAAATATTAAAGTTTTTAGTGGTGATTTTTCTTGGCCTGATTTTTTAGGGATAGATATGTTAATTAATGAAAAAGATTTAGGATGGGGGTGGGTACCTGTTCAAGTTAAAACTAGTATTGGAAGTTGTAGACCTAATCGTAAATTTTGTAAAAATATTTGTATTGGAAAAGATAAATCTAAAAATTATAATTGGGACTATAGAATTTATGATGGGGAAAAAGAACTTCATCCTTCTGAAATTTAATTTTTTAATTACTTTTGCATCATGGCAGTATCAGTAAATCAAAAAGAAGTCGTAAAACCGACCAAATGGGAAGTCGTATATGAAGACGACGAATGTATTTCTATTTGGAAATATAATACAAATAAAACAACTTCGGGTCCTGTTGAAGTTGAATACAAATGGAAAAGATCATTTAATCCTTGGGACAAAAAGGCAAAGAAAACACTTGGAGATCTTGTTAAGGAAGAGAAGAAAAAATTAAAGGGATCTTAATTTATTTTCTATAATTGATTTTAACTTAAGAAGAGTTTTTTTATCTAAAGTGTCTAAAACCGGTGTTTTATTTTCTAAAATCATTTTGGTAAAAATAGATTCATTCATTTTAGAATCTATTGGTTGTACATCCTCAATTGTCCAATCACTCATTTCATGATTATCATATTCAGTGTTGATATTTCTTCCTTCAAACATATTCCAATTTCCGTCTCGTTCATCTTGATATAATGAATCTTTAACCCAATTTTTATCGTAGCATGTTACTTTATCTTCAAGATATTCGGTATAAGTGCAACTACCCCAAACATAATAATCAACTTTATATTCTTTAGGTATTGGTATTATGAGTTTATCATAAAGAGATTTGTCTTTTGTTTGATATATTTCTGATAATACGGGAAAATTTATTTTCATAAATTTGGCTAAAAATTGAAAATCTTCAGATGAAACTACTTCTCCAAAATATTTCATAATATTTTCCAATTTTACAAAATTTTTCTCAGCCTCATCGTAAGGTTCTTCAAATTCAAAATCCGCATCAATAAGTGCTTTTGACATTAATACTAATTTAGACTTTGGAAATTTTGAAAAAGTACTTTGTATCATATGGTATAAATATAAAAAAAGTGAGATTTCTCTCACTTTTAAAAATTCAATTTTGAAACGAAGTTTTTTAATAAATGTAATATGTTATCCCTGCCGACAGGATTTGCAGAATGGACATTGTATTCAGGAATTGGTAATCCATTATCCCAACAATATTCACATAACCATTTAGCACAATCATATCCGGTTTTTTCATCGGTTTCACCTAAATCGTGATCAAATGAAATGAGATCAGGAGTACCATTTGTTTCAATCCATTTAACAAAATCACTATAACTTCTAACAATTTCCCATCCTTCAGTTGTTGGGTTTCTTATATCATCAAGGTATAATTTTTTAGACATAATCAATTTTTTTAGTTTCTAAATCAAAATCAATAACTATGGGTTTATTCTCATACTCATATCTTTCATTCAAAACGGACGCATTCAAAAACTCAACACCATTAAAATTCTTTTGACCATAGGCCCAATGAATATGTCCACAAACATGAATTTTTGGTTGAACTTCCATTATTCTGTGAAATAGATCTTGACAACCTACTTGTTGACCTGTGATGGTGTGATCTAACATACCAAACGCAGGACCGTGAGTAATGAGAATATCAGTATTTCCAGGGATCTTGGCCCATTTTTCGGCAAGTTTTTCTCCTCTTGGAAGATTGAATGCCCAATCATAGAATTCAGGTTGCCAAGGACTTCCATAAAATTTTATTCCATCTATTACAACCTCACTATCATAAAGGTAATGAACACCTTTTTCTTTGTATTCGGGTGCGATATCTGTGTGTAATTCAAAACCAAAATCGTGATTACCTGCAATGAATATTTTGTGCGTGAAATCTGTATTAGAGAACCAATCCAAAAATTCTTTTATTTCATGAGATTTACCAACATTAGATATGTCACCAGCATGGATCAAATAATCACCACTACCAAGTATATTATCAAATCCCTTACTTGTAAGGTGTTTGTGTCTACCGTGAGTGTCGCTGATGAATACCATTTTCTTGTTCATAAAATATCTTTTTTCTCTTCTTCTGTTAAATCCCAATCTAACCAATCTTGACCGTTATAATGAGGATGTTTTTCTTTCATATAAGTTATTCCACCGGCCCATAACCAAGCGAGTGATCCTGCAATTGCTAAGATAAATAAAATAATTCCAATCATAAAATATAGTTTTAAATAAATAGATTAATCCCACCATCCTTTAATACCTGATCCATCAAACCATTCATACCACAGGTCTTTTTTCTTAATATCCTCCTCACTTTGGGAATCATACAAGGATTTGTACTCTTTATGATTTTGTCCCTTCAGAATCGTAAATAATTCCTCAAATTCGGATGTTTCAATTTCAGAAGCACGATCAAATACTTTTCGATTATGTTCTCTTTCTTCTGAAGAATCGTCTCTTTCATCCCAACCAATATTTTTTATCTCACCTAATTCTTTTTCTGCATCTGAAAGATAGTTATCCGTTTTAATCCGATCAAGTAAATAAATTACTCTTTTGATCTTTTCAACTTTTTTCAATCTTGAAGAATCTATTTCAATACCATAAAATTCAATGGTATTTGCGGTTTTTTCTAACGAACGACGAAACATTTGAAGATTATATGTGTAATCCCAAGATCTAAATGCCCAAAGTTCTTTTCTAAAAAACCAAATGTTTTCCAAAAAATATGGTAAGTCCCTACGAAAAAAATTATAGGTTTTATACCACCAAGTTTGGTGTCTTGATAATCTTTTTAATGATTTCCAAAAACTATCGGAAAATGTTATATTCATTTTAATCTTTTTTTTCAGTTTTAAATAATATTGTTATTGTAATAACTAATAATAAACCTAATCCAAATAATACTAGTCCTAATAACTCTAATTTCATTTTACAAATATAGGAAAAAAATAAGACCCGACAAAATTTTGACGGGTCTTTTGGAAAGGGATATATGAGAACACTCATTTGAGTGATGTGATAATAAATATAGTAAAAAATTAAAAAAATCCAATTTTTTGATACTATTAGAAGGAATTTTTTACTTTTTCCAATAATTTTTCATCGAATTTAATACCGTGCCTTTTTTTGAAATTTTTTAATAATTGTTTAATTGATCCAATTCTATCTTTTTGTTTTAATAGAATATACGCACCAAGATCAGCTTCCAATTCTTCTTCATCACTTCTTGGACCATCGTGGCCCAAAATGATATGTGAAATTTCATGTGCTTCTATGAACTTTAAAACATCCGAATTAAAATTATCAATAAATTGTTCTCCATCAACAACAATCAGTTTTTTACCTGGTATCATAAACCCATAACCATATTCATCAAAGAATGGTTTTAAGAATTCATATTGAGGATTATCAGAAAGAACAATTGCGATTGTAATTTCAGGTAAAAATTCACTTGTGAATGTAAGAGGTTGCTCCAATTTTAAAAATTTTGTTTTTGAATTTAGCCCAATAGTTTGATTTTAGAGAGTTTAAAAAAATTATTTCATCTGCTTTGAGTTTTTTTAACATATATTTCTTTTCCCAAACAGAAAAACAATTTTGAACAACACCCATTTGACTTTCAGATTCCGCAGAATCTAAAATTCGGATGACCCACTCAAATTCATAGAATGCTATATTTTTATTCACTTCTAATGTCATAACTTATTTTTTTCAAAGGTAATTAAATTATTTCAATAATTCATAATATTCTTTGAAATGTTTAATTCTGTCAGGTAATCCTATTGTTCCTCCGTTTACACATTTTGTAACAGAAGTTACAGTTGCGTCAGATGCATCAACACATTTACTCAAACAATTTTTACTGAAAAACCAAGCAGCAGATAACAAAGCGTATTTTGTTGAAACAAGGTCTGGATTTGATGCAATGTCTTCATTGATTGCCTTACCAAATGCGGTATAGTTATCCTTTCCGGTAAGTTGGATGAATCCGCGGCCTCTAAATTTCCAGCCTTCACCTGTTGATTCCGGACCATTACCCATGCGTCCACCATAAACTCTGTTTGCAATTTTTTCAGGATTTCTAGCATAACCTTCAGCAAGAACATCTTTAAAATATTTTGTGAATATTTTTTTAAGACCATCTGAAGAATAATTTAAGTTTTCATTTACAACTTTAAATCCTCCTGATTCGTGACCACATTGGGCCAAGAAATGAGCCAATTTAATTGGCGTATTTATTCCAAATTTTGCTGCAGTATCAGGTATTTGTGCAATAACTGAATCAGGAATATGACCCTTTAGTTTATCTAAATTTAATCCTCCGACTTGAGGGGCGACTTGGGGGGCGACTTGAGGGGTAATGCCCATAAGTTTATTCCATGTTCCCTCTCCGACAATTCCGTCAGGAGTCAACCCATTTTTTAATTGGAAAGCTTTTACTGCATCCTCTGTTTTAGCGCCAAATGATCCATCAGCGCCTAATCCTAATTTTTCTTGTAATTTTTTAACATCATCACCTTTAGATCCGTTTTTTAATAGCATAAAAAAATATTTAACAGTTTATTATTATGATAAATATTTTATAATTGGAGATTGATCATATCAATCCTTATAATTTTACACCAATACCTATAAATTTAGAATCAATTCCAGCAATTGTTAGTAAATTACAACCAATACTAATCCGTTTATAATCAGCTCTTATAACAAAACCTGCCTGCCCAAAGTTATGATTGTGTTTTTCGGTGTCAAACCAAATTATAGGAGCCAATGCAGTTCCTATTGTAAACTTTTTAGTTAGATTTACTTTTAAAAATGCGGGTGAAACCGCTCCAAATCCAATTTTATTATGGAAATTATTGAACACCATAATAGATCCTTCAATCAGTTTAGGTTTTGGAGTTTGTGCATTGGTAATTAAACCAATCAATACAATTGATAATGTAATTAATATTTTTTTCATAGTTATCTTTTATATCTGTCTTCCAATACCTGTAAACGAGCTTTGATATCTGCTCTTTCCTGCATTGCGCCAACTTTAACATCTGTAATTAAATTGTTTAATTCCATTTTCATGTCTGCTCTAGCTTGCATTGCGTTTGCTCTTAATTGTTCGAGTTCAATTGTAGTTCCTTGAACTGGTATCGCTTTATTCTCAGCGTTAACTACTATTGCCACTTTATTTTCTAATACAGTTACATGATCACTTAATTCATTTACTTGAGTAAGTAGCCATCCAATTGCCGATACGCATACTGGAAATAAAATGAATACTAATTTTTCTACCAGATCTGATTTACCTTTGTCTACCGCTAATGTTTTTTCTAACTCGGCAGTTCTCTCTTGTTGTGATTGTTGTGCCATAATTTTAATTATTTTTAATTGTATCAATTTTTATTTGGTCAGACATTGAAGTATCTATATTTTGAGATATGGAACTGTCGGATTTAACCGAAGTAGTAGTTTTTTTTCTACCCCAAAAATTCTTTTCAACTTCAATAAAAACTGTATCTACTTTGTAAATAACTTTTTCGTTAATTACATTTTGTAGGGTCATGAGTTGAGTTCTTTCTGTTTTAAATCTTTCAACTTCATTTGTAAGAATTTTAAATTCTCTAATTACTTTTATTACTTGTTCTTTTGTTTTTAAATCACTCTTTTTTTGCACCGAATCTGAAATAGATAAATTTTGTTGACTCTTTGTTAAAAGACTATCAAACTCTACAGGAGCAACAACAGATTTCTCTGAATTAGTACACGAAAAAAGAAATAACCCAAAAATGAATAATGATTTTTTCATTGTTAGTTAATTTTACCTAATTCCTGTAATACAGTTATTTTTGAAACTGCTGCAGAAAGAGAACTATCAGATCTTCTTAACTGATTTGTTAACGCATCAACTTTAGTTTCTAAAATTTCAATTTTTTTACCTTGAGCATTAATTTGACTATTGTAGTTTACTTTACCATCAACATATAGGTAGCCAATTGCAATGATCACAATAAATAATAATCCCTTAACAGGTTCTTTAGCAAATTCTTTAAATGAAATTGGAGGTTTAATTGTTCCTGCAATAGATTCCACAGTTGAATCTACTTTTTTTCTTGTTGCCATTTTTTCTTTATTTATATTTTATTCCACAATGTGGAAAGTATCTTGGTATAAATAAATATTATATTATAAAGGAAATGAATATTAATCTTCAATTTTTTTAATGGTAATTTCAGTTGGTTGGCCGGAAACTCAAATATCTAAAACCATCAATACGAGATATGGTTCTATTTCAGAAATAGGATGAGGAACATTTGTAAAAAAATTTAAAATTACCCAAGAAAAAACCCTTACTCCTATTAAAAGTCTTACTATTATTAAAAATGCAGCAAAAATTATTTTAAAAGTCATAATGTAAAATTAAAACTATTTATCTAAAAAACAATAAGTGTGAATAATTTAAGAGAAATAATAAGAGAATCTTTAGAAAGTTATAAAACTTCCACATTGATTCTTAAAGAAGAATGCCAAATTTCAGAAAATTTACAATATCATATTGATAATAAAATATCTTTAACTGATAATGTTTTCAGAGTTTATTCTGAAAATTATTTTGATCTTGTAAATGAAGTTAGAAATCTTTGGAAAGAAGGTAAAATTGATCTAAATGAAGAGGATACATTAATGGTTGAATCTAGTTTGGGTGAAAAAGTAAAAGTTAATGGTGAAATAGTTTATTTAGATGCTCCTTATATTTTAGAATATGAAACAGAAGAAGATATTTTAGAGGAAGCAAAACATCACGGAAAAAATGTTAAATTAAATAAACCATTCAGAACATCAGGAGGACCAAAAAAGTTTGCCGTTTATGTTAAAAGTAAAAGTGGTGGTATTAAAAAAGTTACTTTTGGTGATCCTAAATTAAAAGTTAAAAACGCAAATAAAAAAGCCGCAAAATCTTTCAGAGCAAGACATAGATGTGATCAGAAAAAAGATAGGACTACTGCAGGATACTGGAGTTGCAATGTCGGACGATATGCTAAACAACTTGGATTATCATCTTCAAATTCTTGGTAATGGATTTTCCTTTTGAACAATATATTAAAGAAGGAAAAATGGTTAGGGTATTTACCCCTGATGTTCCTGCCGATGAATTAAAATGGCATCAAGATCTCAAAGATAGAAAAGTTACGGTAGTTGAAGATGGAGGATGGTCATTTCAAATGGAAAATAGTCTGCCAATCAAATTGTCAGATGCTAAACAAATTTCAATTCCAAAATTTGCTTGGCATAGAGTTATTAAAGGTAAAGGAGATTTAATTGTAGAAATTGAAGAATTCTAATATAATTTTTTTAAATCAAATTTTTTAACAAAAGCAGGAAACGCTTCTTCATATGATTTTTCTGATTCATCAGTAACTTTGTTAGTGAATTGCCAGTTCCAATAAAATGTATCATTTGGTTTGAAACCATAAAAAGTATGAACTCTTTTTTGAGTATCTACAACATCCATACCTTTCCAGTTTTGTCCTGTGCAGATAAAACCACTTTGAATATTTTCAACAATGTTTGATTCACCTAAAGTTTCGTGTCTATTTTCAATCCAAGTCAATCTTTCAATCAATTTTTGATAGAACATATTAGCCTGACCCCATCTTACTGAAGTAAAAAATATAACAGCATTTGATTCAAATAATTCTTTAGATATTTTCCAAAGTTCATCACCTTTTTCATTTACACTAGCCCAACATCTATGATATCCTGTTGGGTTTTTATCTTTATCTTTTAACTTGGCTTTCATTAAACCACAGGAGTTACCATCTTTTCTTGATACATTTCCTTCACATGGAACAATATTAAGTTCAGGAACATCTATTAAAACTGATTTATCATTTAGATATTCATTGATAATCATAGCAAGAATTGTTGATTTGGGTATGTCCATATCATTTGGATCCCAATTGTATCTGTTTGAACAAGTCAATAATAATACCTTATCTAATTTTTGAAGTTCAGATATTGTTTTTTCAAGTTTTTTTAAATTACCTGTAGAATTGTTCTTTTCGGTAACATTATACTTATCAAATAATTCTTGTAGTCTATTGTCCATTGAATATAAATACTTCGTATATGGTAATAAAAAACCCATCATTTAGATGGGTTTATAATTATGCTCTCATATTTGGCAGTCTTTGTATGATATTTTCTAAAGTTTCTAAATCTTCAACATTCATAATTTCAGATTCTAATGGCATTGGATACATTTCTTTAAGTTCATAGGGATCAATACATTCTTTATGAACTTGTTGTTGAATCTCATCTGAACATAGATTTTTATTGCTGTGTTCTGAATTTAAAATTCTTTTAATGATGGGAAATAAATAATCGTCAATATCAAGAGTTAAAAAATCAACTCTTGAATCTTCCGCATTCCAAAAACTAATATCATTTTTATCTGAAATACTTTTGAAAGCCGCAAATTTATATCCGGTTTTTTTATTTATAAAATAAACTAAAATTCCCTGTCTCCAGTATCTTTCAAAATAATTTTTTTCTTTTTGATAGGTTGTACACCATCTTGTATTTGACCCGTATTTAATAGACGCAGAAAAAGTCAAAGGTCTCACAATTACCCACTTATCATCTTCAAACTCTTTAATTACTTGTTTCTCCATTCCTTTATCCAACTCTTTCATTGTTGCAATGGTTATGGCATTCCTTAAGTCATCAATTTCATTATATGATGTTACATCTTTATTTTCAATTTGATTAATATCAATGTAATATATAAAATCTTTTATGGTTGTAAAAATACCATCATCCCAAAAATCTGAAAGAGTAGTTAATACAAACATTTGCTCTTCATTTAAACCATTGGTTGATATTCCCCTTCCAATTAAAAGAGAATTTAACTGTAAAACCCCTTTTGCTTGATCTTCTTTATCAACAAATTGTGAATCAAAATCAAATTTTTTATTAAAAAGTTTGCAAAAAAGAGCTAAATATTTATAACTTTTTGAAGTATCCAATCTAACCATAAGATCAAATAATGACATGTTTAATTGTGGATATTCTTTTTTTAACTCGTCAAGTCGGGACATAATAATATTTTTTTAAAATATAGAGGATTTAAAAATGATAGTCAAAGCTGTTGGGGAAGGATTCGAACCTTCACACGGAGATTCAGTAATTGACAAAAGTGCTTGCAAGCAGGTGGTCTACCCCAATATCAATTACCTATTTCTTTGTCCGTGCCGTCGGGACTGGACGGTGTGTCTGCCATACTCGAGAGTTTTTCACCACCCAACAATTTTTGATTTCAAATAAAAATAATCTATTTGACTTATTAAAACAATATTTTTGTTAAGTTAAATTAGAAGTATTTATTAACAATGAAAGAATTAGATTTTCCAATAGAGCGACTTAACTCCTTTTTTGATAAATATATTTTTGAGGTTTATGGACTTGATGAAAATGGTATAGACACTTCAAATATCCCTTTAAATATTAAAATTCAAATTACTGGTATAAAAGAATATATTAGTTTGGGAAAAGAAACGCCTTTTATTGAATATACTTTATATGTTTTACCTCACAAAGAATATTCAAATGTGTATTATCAAGTATTGAGAAAGCATTTTGGTAGAGAAACAGATATAAATACAAGAAGTGATCAATATCAAGATATAAGGTGGGTAATGAATGAAAAGTTATCTCGAATGTTAAAATATTTTTCAATTGATATGCCAGCAATTTGTAAAAAAGTTATCAATGAAATTGAGCCATTTAAATTAAATGAAAATTTAATTGTTGAATCACTTATAAAAGAAGATAAGTATGATTCGATAGTTAGACAAGTTGTTAGGGATATTTTTATGTTATTTAAAAATAAAGAACAAGGAAGATTTTACTTGCCACCAGATGTTCACAACGATCAAGAACTTTATTTTTTTGGTGATTCAATATCATTTAATGTTGAACTTGAACTTATACCTGATGACAGCGTTGATGGATATGATATTGAATCAAATTTTTATAGGGATGAAGATGTTATGGATATTGCAATAGTATATAACCCACAATATGGTAAGTCTGTTTTATATAGTTTAATTGGGGATTTAAATGACAATGTGAGACACGAATTACAACATTCGATACAACATTCACAAGAGTATAAGTTTCCAAAAAAAGAACCAAAAAGTCCATTAAAATACTATACACAACCTCATGAAATAGAAGCCCAAAAAAAAGGATTTAAAAGAGTTGCCAAACTCCAAAGAAAACCTTTAGAACAGGTTGTTAGAAATTGGTTCAGTAGTCATAGATCAAGACACGGACTAAATGATAAAGAAATAGAAATGGTTGTTAACCAAATTTTAAAATGAGTGTAAGTGATATAATAGTTAAAACATTAAAAAATTCATCATTTAAAGAAGATGGGTTTATTTATAATTTTTATGACGCTAATTATGAGATTAAAGGTAAAATAAAACCATACCATAATGCCACAGGATATTATAATTTTTTTGTGAATGTAATTTTACCCCAAAAAAACCAATCTTACTCAATAGTTAAATTTGAGTATGATGTTAACGATTATATTGGACGGTTTTCAAAATATTTTGGACAATCAATATCTTATAAATTACATTTTTTAGTGGATAATAAAGATCCCGAACTTGTTTATATAAACCCCGAATCACTTTCTGAAATAGTTGATGCAGCAGAACAAAGTATAAAAAAAGGAAAACTTGAATTTGTAAATGATAGTGAATTAACATTTAATATTGATATTTTACAACCAAAAAAGAGAGGGTTTACAGAATTTAGTGACTATTCAATTAGTTTCTTTTTTCCATTGAATATTAGTAATGTTTATTATGATGGAGAAAAAATCGATATTTCAAAATTTGATAAAGAAAAAATTGAAAATTTCACAGGTTACCTTAATGATTTACTTATAGAAGATGATGGATCAAGAGGAAGAATGGAAAACATAATCTACGATATTTTAGAACCGCAACTCAAATTAAGAAATTGCGACCAATTTGTTCAAGCTAATACATATGTGGTCCAATTATACGGAAAAGATGTAAAACCAAGTTGGGGTAATTTTAAGATTGAGGACTTTATCTCTTAAATTTTTTCAATAGTTTTTTAATAATCGCATATAATGAAGTTGATGCAACTGATATTACTCCTGATAATATTAATCTTTCTGTAATTAATTTAGCGGCCTCATTTAAATTTTTACTATTGTTTGCGATTGAATGAATATCATCAATGATTGGAACTAAAAAAGCATAAGATGCGGCATCCATAAAAGAACTAACTGCAATGTTTGAACTTGATAAAAAATTTAAAAAGGCTTCTTTTAATTCAATTCCTTTTGATAAGACTTGATCAAAGACATCCTCAATGCCGTCTTTTTTAATTTTATCGTATATCTTGTTAAAAAGCCTTTTATTTTCAAAAAATAAAAAAGATGCAACTCCTAAAACAATAAGCAAAATTTGAAATTCTGTTATTTTAAAGTTTCCTTTTCTAACATAATTGTCCAATGGCATCATTAATCCACCAATTGATGCTCCCCAAGTTAAAAGCATATTCAAATTGATTTTATATTTTTTACCCACTTTATTTACAATGTCGCGAGTAAAAGAATATAATTCTTTCATATAGTCTGTCATCTTGGACTCATCCTGTTCCTGAAGAATTATTTTCAGTTGTGTTTCATTAATTAAAAAATCCATATAAACAATAAATATATCGGATATATTTATTGTTTATGAAAGGACAGCTAAAACAAAAATTAGAGGTAGGAGATCGTGTAATGTTATATCATATGGAAGGTGAAGGATCTGTTACACCAGGAACATTAGGGACTGTAAGTCGTATAACAAGAGATCCGTTTGAGAAAAATTCGGATGAAGAAATTGTTATGGTTAAGTGGGATAATGGAAGTACATTATCTTTGATTACCGCAACTGATGTCTGGAAAAAGATATCTGAATCTCACATATCTGAAGAACGTATAAAAACAAATGATTCCAGATTAGATTTTGCCGTTGAAAATGAAGAGTTATTTAGATTATTTGATTGGAAATATTTGAGAGAATATCTTGGAAAAGTAAGAGATTCTGGTATTATTAATATGTTTGGATCAGCTCCTTTTTTATATTCAGGTGAACAATGGATTGATAGATACTATGGTGAAAATCCACCAGATCAAGAATCTTTTGATGAAGTTCTTGAAATGGCAGATGAGGCCAAAGATAAGATGATACAAGGGACATTAAAATATATGGAATCCAAAAATATGGAAATTGAACTTTCTCGTGTTAATAATTACATAGGAAGATTGGCCACAAAAATGGTTGGACTTTATATTACTTTTTATTAATTGGTTTAATTATTATTGTTGTATGTTCTTTTTATTGGTTCTTTTTTAAAAAAGTATCCTGATATGTCTACATAACGCATCAATTCTTTATCTCCTTCAATTGTAGTTGTTCCCTTTGATGCTTTTAGCATTACAATTTTGTATCCAAATTTGTTAGCAAACCATTTGATTAATTTTACGTGCGTCCTATTCATAATTTTATTATTTTAATTTATATAATACTAATTTTTATATTTTTCTTTGTCCATTTTAATTACTTAAAGGTGCTTTAATTGATGGATGTGATTGGTAGTTTATTAGTTCAAAACAATCTGGTCTATAATTTAATATCTTCTCATCAAAGCTTTTTTCACCTAAATGTTCTTTAACTTTTTCATGAATATACCAATCCCTTTCAGTTATTTTTACAGTGGGTAATTCATACGAATGTCTTGAACATTGTTCTGCAGCTTGTTCTAAATGATTATTATACAAATGAACATCACCTAAATTGCCAATTAAATCTTCAGGAACCATATTTACTTCTTTTGCAATAATTTCTAATAACAAACCATATGATGCGATGTTAAATGGCAATCCCAAGAATGTATCTACCGATCTTTGATTCCACATTAATGAGATTGCTCTATCTGGTGCGTAATCTAATGGGTCTATATTTTTTGTATATCCTTTTTTTTCATATATTTTTATCTTCTCTTCCGAGCTTAACTCTCTTGTGTAAACTTGAAATCCATAGTGACAAGGTGGTAATACCATTTGATTTAATTCACCTACATTCCAAGCATTAACCATTAATCTTCTACTATCAAAATTTGTTTTAAGTTGGTTGATTAGGTTTTTGATTTGGTCTATACCACCTTTATTTAGTTCATTTGGAACATTCAACCAATTTCTCCATTGTGCACCATAAATTGGACCCAATTCACCCCACTTTTTAGCAAACTCATCATCTGTTTTAATCATATTTATGAATTGTTCTTTATTCCAAATTAGGTCTGGGTCACTTTCACTATTATCCATAAAATTTTTGAAAGCGTCACCATCCCAAATGTGACAATCATAATCTAATAAGAATTTTATATTAGTGTCTCCGCGTAGGAACCATAACAATTCTGTTACAATAGATTTCCAAGCCATTTTCTTTGTTGTAAGTAAAGGAAATCCCTCACTCATTTTGTGTCTGATCTGCCTACCAAATATTGACTTGGTTCCAGTTCCTGTCCTATCTGATTTATCAACTCCAAAATGTATTATATCGAGTAATAATTCTTTATATTGTTTGTCTATGTTGTTCATTCTGTTTCATTTGAAATTATATCACCATATTCTTCAGCTGCTTTAGGATTTCTTTTTAAGAAGATTTCAAACGCAATCTGATATCTATTTAACTCTATTTCATCTTCATATGATTTATTATGAATTGAGTCTGCGACATGTTGAATGCTATCGCATTTTGTTATAAGCTGTTGTTCGTAAATTTTTTGATTTTTACTACTCATTACTATTTCCAAAATTAGAAATAATGTAAGTATTACAACAGTTATTTTTAACGATTTTGTACTCATTGATTCTGACATTTTATTATTATTTTATGATTTATGTTGATTATGCCATTCATCTATTATGTATTTTATGTTATCCGATAAATGATCCATTTTAGATAACCATTCCAACACATCTTCTGATCCTAACATATATGCTTGATGCATACAGGACATTATGGATCTTTTATCTAAAAATGAACTATGAGGAATTGTGTTTTCAAAAATTTCTTCGTATTTATCTTCGTTTTTCATGACATAATTTGATATTATTTATTTATGTTATTGTAATAATCAATCCCAAAACTTGGTGATTTTTTTAATGTTCCATTTTTCCATCCATCCTCATATGCCTTTATTATCTTTTCCATCTCAACTGATTTTGCGTGTTCAATCTCTTCTGAACATGCATTAATGATAGCATTCTTGAATCTTTTAGGTAAATTTTCAATTAACCATTCTACTGCAGTAACCATTTTGTTGGTGTCACCAATATGGTACAATCCATCTTTAGCATCTGCTTCCATGATTTCTGTAAGGAGTTTCTTTTGTTCTTCTTTGTTCATAGTTATAACTTTTCTATCTCTTGTTTTACTTCTTCCCAGTATGGAATGTGATTGTCCCTGATGTATTCAGTATGATGTTTATTTAATCCTAATCCTAACACAGTTTTAGATATCTCATCTACAGCTACTAATGCACACTTCTTTGCTTCTTCAAACTTGAATGGTATAGAATGTTCACCAGTGAATTGTCCATTATTAGATATAATAAGATACATTGTATCCACTATGATTGTGGCTTTTTCTTTTGGTGTCATAGGTTTTATTATTTTATAAAAATTATCATAACAGTTAAAAGTATCCCAAATGCTATAATTCCTAAAACTAAACCTTTCCAAAAACTTTTAGGATTTCCCCAATCTTGAAAATTTAATATTTCCATAATATATTATTTATTTATAAACATGTTTGTATTAGCAATAGGAACTCGTAAAACAGGAATTGATTTTTCGAATTCATCTTTTTGCATAATCTCATAAAAATTATCGACAATTTTAACTGTCGGAATATTTCCTATTGATACAAGAATTTCGCTTTGTTCCGCATGATCTTTGTAGAGTTTTACGGTTTTTGTTGTTGTGTTGAATACTAATGTTTGCATATTTGTTTTTTTTAAATTTCTGAATATTTTATTGTTGCGTCTCCTTGAACATGATCAAAACTTTCCCACCTTGTGAATCCTAAATTTTTAGGAAGTATGTGATGTTCCCTATGTCCACAAACACTACATTCTCTAACAGGAACTCTCACAAATTCACGACCCGAAGGGTGATTGATAACTTTATGTTTTTCTCTTTTATATTTCCAAGTATGAATATCAAAGATACAAAAAATTTTTCTAATTTTCATAATTTTATTTTGAATTTAATAATCTTTCAACATGATGGTCTTCAGGCATTTCAGATAATTTATCCCTGTGTCTTAACAAAGGAACAACTTCTCTATAAACATTATAAGGTCTAAATTCAGGGTGACCATCCACACCCACATCCATTCTTTGACCTCTACCAAATCTCATGTGAGTAGGTAAGTGACAGTGGCCATGTAAGTGCATTATACCCTTATTTAGACCATCCCAAGAACTTATGGGATAGTGCATCAAACGAAACTTAAATTGTCCCATTTCAAGAGTATTGTAATGAGAAACGGACTTAAATAACCCTTGAGATCCTTTACGATTGTTTTCTATGTGATGATCGTGATTACCCAAAACCAAATGTATATTTTTACATATTATTCTATCCCAAAACTCTCGTATTTTTTCAAAACCACCAAAAGACCAGTCTCCAAGATGTATCAATATATCATCTTGTCCAACAACTTCGTTTATGTTATTAACTATAGACGCATTCATTTTTTCTATTGTTATAAAATCACGAGTTTGTGATATAGGAACCAGTCCATCTTCAGTTCTCCATTCGGTCGTTCCTCTACATATATTTTTATGGGAATAATGGGTGTCGGAAGTTATCCACACATTTTGCAATGGCACATTTTTGCTATCTACTTCTATCTTTATCATTGTGCAAATCTAATAAATTATTCTGAAATTAAAAAAACTGGATTTTGTTCTCCGGCATAAAGACCAATAATATTATAACCATAAAATTCATCAGCTTCCTCAATAGACATCCCGTCTCTTTCACATAAAATGGAAAGAATTCTGTCTCTGGAATATAAAATACGAGGACCGTTACCAAATTCTTCGACAATTCCAATAATGGCATCATCAAGTCCATCAAGTATTATTGCACCTTCCGCAAATTCGTTTATATCGTCATTATCTATAGTCATAAAATAAAAAAACAAGCGAGTTCAAAATTTGGCGATAAGTAAATTACCAAGATACTATCAAAAGAATTATTGAACTTCACTTGTTCTATACAATGATAATTTGTTTTTAAACCTATGTCAAATAAAAAATTGAAAAAACAAAAGTATTTATATAAAAAATAAATTATGAGAGGATACTTCGCAGTTAATACAATATCAGAAGAAGAAAGATCTAATATATTGTCACAACACAAAACATTATATAATGGATATCAGACAATGAACCCTGAAATCCCAAATACTCAACCACTTTATGTTCAAGATTTTGCAAAAGACAAAGTCGGAGCAGTAATGGGAAATAAAGGTAATATCAAAGGATACACCAATATGGGAATAAACGAGCAAGTTGAAGAGCAATCTTTTCCTTATGATAAACCAATCGTTTCTGAAGGTGAATGTTCTGAATGCGGTGGCACAATGATGGAAGGTGAATGTTCTGAATGCGGATGGAAAGGTAATATGGATGAACATGCAGAAGATGGAGATCCACAATATACAAGATTGGAAGAAGGTGAATGTTCCGAATGTGGAGGAATGATGGAAGAAGGCGTTTGTAATGAATGTGGATACGGATCAATGGAAGAAGAGACAGGTCATCTTGATGACATTTATCATGAAGAAGATTTAGATCCAAATGCTGAATTTGATTATGTTAAAGGTGCAAGCAACAAAACAAATGCATTCCATGTAAAAGAACAAATGATGAAAACTCCAATTGGAAAAATATCGGCAATTGGCGGAATGAAAGAGAAATCTGAATTAGAAGAATTATCAACTCACGAATTAGAGAAGGGTAAAAAATATAAATATAATTTACCAAGTTTTGATGATGAAGTTGAATTTGACGACGAATTTGAAGATAAATCAGGCGGTGAAAAAATGTATATGTTTAAAGGAAGAAAAGATTCAATGTCTCATTTGATGCCTGGTAAACATATTGAAACTTATATTGATAACATAGAAGAACAAGGTGGAAATGCTGATGATATGGATGTCGATGATGTTCAACCAGCATATAATTTTGATTCTGACGGACCAATGGACGGAGGAGATGTTTATCCAGTTAATGAATACGATGATCAAGAAAGTTTTGATGAGTTAATCAATATGGATTCAGCAATTGAAGATGAAAGAGATAATCTTGAACAAGAAGGTTATGAACAAATGGAATCAGCATTTGCTGATGAAATGGATGAAGTTGATATTTCAGGATCTCAAGGAGTTTATGGTGATATGGACCCAGCATATGATTTTGATAGTGAAGGACCTGGTAAAGGCGGACCTTATCAAGAATATCACGGAGAAACAGTATCTGGTGATGATGATGAATTAGAAGTTAATTTTGATGAATTTGATCCAAGAGATAAATCTTGGGAAGAAATCACACAACACACAGGAGATGATGAATTCGGATATGTTGATGAAGACATTAGAGAATCACTCATTATTCAGAAAAATAGGATAATGGAAATGATGAATCGAATGAAAGTTATAAAATAAATTGAATCCCCTCCAAGTCGAGGGGATTTTTATTTTTGGTAATATATGGATTTTCACATATTTTATGATATTTCTTATATAAATTATGTGTTATGGAAATTAAAGAAGTTATATCTTATTTTGTAAATTCTGATTCAAATATATTGGAAGTATCTTTTAGGACAATTGACGATAACGAAGATGTTTTAAGAACTGATAATATTGATTATACATTGGTTGAAGAATATGGGTTTGAACTTGAAACCATATCTTTTAACTTCTTTGATGATGAATTGTCGGAAGATTCAGAAGAGGAAACAAAAATTGAATTGGATGAAGATGAATTAATATCGTTTTTGAATGAATACTATACGGTAAATCCAAGATCAATACCAAAATCAGAGTTTTATTAAGGACCAACCCTACTAAAAACCATTGTTAAGGTTTGATTTTCACCATTGGCCCGAGTTCCCAAAAGCTTTAACTGAAGTGATTCAATTCCATCTTGCTCAATCAAGAAATTCATTGTTCTTGATGTTATATCTTTTGTAAGGTAAGTGAAATTTAATATTCCGTTATTATATGAGTTATTGCAATACACTCTATAGAATATTTCATTTGGTCTATCTCCGTATTGCCAGATATCCCTTCCATCTGGTGTCTCTAACAAATTCATTCGTACTTCCGAATAAGTTAGATGAATGTAAAAACGATTTACTACCATAGAATCAAACGGATTGGGTAAATTTTTATTCTTATATACAGATCCTGGTCTATAAAGAGAATCTCTATAATCATTTTGATTCTCACTCGTCACATCCAATAAACTCAACACATATTTTCCACTTAAAGTTAAATTTGTCCCTGTGCTGTATTTTTCACAAGAAACAAAAAAACAAATAATTAAAGATAATACAAGTATTCTTTTCATAATTGTGAAGATATTCTATTTTTATCAAAAACAAAAATATTTATTCATATGATTTTAGATATAGATTATTTAATAGAATTTTTTAGAAAACATACAACTTCATTTGAAAAAAAAGAAATTGAAGAACAAGGTGATCCTACATCTGCACCAAGTGGAGGCGGATCAGCAGGAGGATCAACAGCACCTGCAGGAAAGAGTCCCAAAAAATGGGAAACAGGTCTTACCAGAGGTAAAGCAAATCAAATTGGAAATACAAAATGGGAAAGCGGAAGAACCTTGGGAAAAACCTATATGAACGACCCAAAGTATAAATGGACATCAGGAAGAACTATGGGTAAAACTGGGGGATCTGACTTTGCTTAAATATTAAGTTAAAATAAGCCAAAAAACTTCTTTTTCTTTTTAATTTTGAATGTTCTTATTAATCCCTCAGAAATCAAATTTGTATTAACAAAATTTTTTGCAGAAATATTATTAACTTTTATAACATTTTGAAGATGAGTAAAATTTTTATATTCTAAAAAAATTTGTTCTGATTCATATGATTGATTATCTAAAGTATAATAAATTTCTTTTCCCAAAATAATTTCAGAATCTATAATTTTCTTTACCTCCATAGATCCTGAAATTACAACTGAACTTCCTGTATTATATTTCATTTTGAATTATTTTTGTACAAAGGTATTTATTTTTTATTATATAACAAACTATTTATAAAAAACTCTTTAATTGAAAAAGTGAAAAATTTTAATGAAACTTATAGTAAAATTAGATTTCTTATTGAATATGATCCAAAAAAAACTTTGCTTGAACAAACAGGCCCCGGAATAACAAGTTTTACAAACTCGGAAGATATTACCCCAAAGGAAGAAAAAAAATCTGAATTTTATAAAGAAGGATGTAGTGCACCTGAAAAAGCTATAAAACCTCCTCAAACTATGGCGGGAGAGGAAGGAATGATTCCTGGTTTTTGTTATTATCCTGTTGCTACATGGGGGGATGAAAAAAAAGTCGGTAGCATAAGTGGAATTTATTTGCCAAACGACGCAAAAATTAGTTTTTGGGATGGTATTAAAACATATAATGATGGTCTTGAGGCTACCTTTAAAAGTAATAGTTGGAAAAAACTATCAGCAACTTTTGATGGAGTTATCGAAAATCTTACAGATACATTTCCTTTAGGAACGGTATATAGCTTTAAATGGGGAGGATCAACATATCTTCCAAATGTTAGTTACAGTCCATATAAAGTTACAAATGGAAAATTCGATAGATTTTATTTTACAGGATTTTTCAATCAAGATAATGTACCCTATGAACCACCAACAATAGGCGATGATAGAAAACAATATCAAAAGTTTATTGATGAGTGGGGTAGTGTTTTACAATGGACCACAGTTATTGTTACAGCAATAGGAGGATTATTTTGTGAAGGTTGTACCTTACCTTTAGCATCTGAATTGGCGTTGGAATTTGGTATAGGAACTGCTGTTGGTATTAGAGAAATACAAAAAGGTAATGATGTTTCTGGCGTTTTTTCTATCATTACTGGATTATTACCTGCTTTAAAAAGTTTTCCGGCTTTCAGAGGTATTGACCCTAAATGGGCAAATACTTTATCAGAAAAATTTGCAAAATCTGGACTAAATTCTGGTTCAAAATTTTCTCAATATGTTAGTTTTTATAATAAACTAAACAAACCAGAAAGAGAAATTATGGCTAAGATGTTTAGAAGTGGAGATTATTACACAAAAAAAGAAATTCTTGAAGTTTTATCAAATGAAGTAAAAGAAAGATTACCAAATTTATTAGAAAAAGGATTTTTAGAAATGTGGAGAAAAAAACCAAAATTATTCAAATCGATACCGGTTTTTGAAAGATTGTGGGTGAGGGAATTGTCAACAAATGCGGCGGTAGGAACTGCAGGATATCTTATTAATTACAATTACCCCCAATTAAATTCCGCACAAAAAGAAGGATTAACTGAAGAAATGATAGATAAATTAGATAATATATATTATGTAATACCTGAAAACACACAAAAATTATTGTCCCTTAATCTTTTATCAAATCCAGAATTCGCACAGCAAATAATAAATGATCCTGAATTTAAAAAAAGCATTGAGTTTGGTAAGAATTATGTTGGAGAAAAAGGAGATAATGTTTCTAAAGGATTGATAAGTTATTTCCAAAATAAAATTACGGATTCGGTTAAAAACAATGGAGGAAAACCTATAGTTTTTGAAGAAAGTTGGTTTGAAAGTGATAAAATGGATGAAAAACAATTAATCGAATTAAAAAATCAAGGATATGTAGAAAAAGATTCTGTTCCTTTTGGGACAAAATATTCTGACATAAAATGGATTAATGATATTTATTGGATAAAACCAACACAAAAGGAAAACAAAAATTAATAAAAATGGAAAAAAAATTAATATTAGAGGTTGAAAGAATACTTGAAATAATGGGAGTTGATCCTTCTAACAACCTTATTGTTGAGCAAAACATATTCCAAAAAGTTTTAAGTTGGGCGGAAAAAGAGTTAGTAGCTAATAGGAGAAATATACCGGGTGTTTTGGATCAAGTAGCAATTAAAGGTAGAAAAGTGTCAAAAGTTATGTATGAAAAAATTCTTAAAGCGTTAAGGGGTCAAATTAAATTTTCAGATTTATCAGGAAGGGAATCATACGGTTTAGGTCAATTACTTGGAGAATTTGCAGATCAATCATCAAGTTTATATAAACAAGAAATAAGAAAAACCTTAAAAGAGTTAGAATTAACAGAAAAAGAATTAGTAGAAAAAATAAAAAATGAAATTGATCAAAATGGTGGAGATGTTAGAAAGGCACTGAGGAAAATGTTTCAAGATCCCGAAGACCCAACCGGAAATAGTGGAGAATTTTTAGCCGGATTGATGGAAATTAAAGTAGCTAAAAGAATCGATGATTTAAATTCTGGTAAATTTAGTGATGAAATATTTATTCCTGAAAATAAATGGAAAATATTAGGAAAAAATTTGGAACCTACTTTTGTTAAGGCGTTTAGAGAAATCTTTATTAAATATTATAAAAAATCACAAGATGATTTAGAAAAGGAAATTGTTAGAAGATTAGATTTAATTGAAGAAAAATTAACAAGAATTTCTCCCGATGGAAAAGTCAGACCAAAAAATATAAAAACTGATATGAGAGAATTGTTTAATATTATTGCCGCATGGAAAAAAAGTGCTGACGATGATATAGAAGAATTATTAAATTTACACATTTGGAATAATACAAAAATTCCTGAAAAAGTTAAAAACACATTAAAAAAGGCAGGGTATGTCAAAGAATTTATGAGTCATATTGATGAAGAAATTAATCGATCTGCTGGAAGTATATTTATGAATGCATTAACTGCACATGGTAAAGCAATACCTCTTTTGTCTGGAATAATCAAATCTGTTGAAAAGGACGGATATAAATATTTAAGTGGTTTGGCCAAAGATGTTGGTGAAAATTTTTTAAGGATATTTAATTATATTGCAATAAAAACACCTCAATTTCCATCTGAAATATTATCAAACGCAATAAGATCAGGAAGAAATGCAACATTAGTTGAAAAGGTACTTGGTTTTATTTTTATTCATAATGTTGCACTCCCTTGGGCGATTGCCAGTTTAGAGGCTATATATACAAATACAGAAATAAATAAATTTAATGATCAAATTGCTGTAATAGAAGAATTATGTGCCGCAGGACAACTAGAAAATTGTCCTTCTGCAGAAGAAATAGCAAAATTAAAAAACTATACTAAAGAACAATTTAATCAAAATTGGAAAGAACATGCTCCTTTATATAAATTGTTTTATGGAACCAATAAGGAACATAAGTTTTCGGATTTATTGTTTTTTACTTATTTAGACGAGGTTTATGAGTTTGGAGATAAACTTTATACATCAGAAGCTTTTGAGAAAGGTGATTACTTGGAAAACGAAATAAATAAATTAAAAGGATATCAATTAGAAGTTGATACTTGGTTAAAATCTCATGGAATTGATCCACAAGATAAAAACAAATTAGAAGAATTGAAAAATGTGGCAAATAAACAGTATAAGAATAATGAACAAAATTTTAAGCAATATTTAATTGATCAAGGTGGGTATAGTGAAGAAAAAGTTAATTCCGCTCAAAATTTGAAAGTTGGAGAAGATTATAATTTTGACGGAACAACATATCAATTTGAGCAAGGGACTTTTACTTTAAAAAAATAAAAAAGGTATTATGAAAAAAATTAATTTTAGAAAATATTTGTTAGAACAAAGTGAATGGAAAGAACTCACACCTGAAGAAAAAGAAAATGTGAAAGCTTATGCCGATGCCAGAGTTATTAGATATTTTAAAGAATTAAGTCCTGCCTACGAAGTAAGAAAAAATGGAAAATGGAAAGATGATAACGGGATAACTAGAGATAAATGGGAAAAAAAATTAAAAGGGTCAACTCCGCCTCCCACGCCTCCACCACCTGCCCCTGCAAGTGAAGAGTATTCATGTATAAACAATTATAATAAAGCTAAAAATTTTGATCCATTAACTGCGTTATTTGATCCATTAACTGCGTTAAGTGATCCTAATTTTGCAAAAGAAGAAGCAGAAGATTATAATAATAGAAAAAGTATTTATTTTTATATTCCAGGTAAAAAAATATTTCATCTTTATGATGATGAAAATAAAGAAGTAATAAAAAAAGGGACTTGGGAATGTTCAGGTAATGATTCATATACGGTAAAATGGGAAGATGGAAATATAAATTCATATGGAAATGCAGGTAGTTCTGGATCTTCAGGAACTGCAGGTAGTTCTGGAACATCAGCAAGTTTATATAAACAAGTTAATTTTACTGGTGAAGACATACTTAATAACAACGCCGAAATTAAAAAATTTATGAGAGGTGGAATTGTTAGAAAAATTCAAGATTATTTAAAAAAACTTGGATTTGGAAATGTTTCAAAAAGCGGAAGATCTGACGGTGATTATGGAGAATTAACAAAAAAGGCAGTTGAAGATTATCAAGCAAGCACAAACGGACAATTGGTAGATGATGGAATTGTGGGTGATAAAACTTGGACAAAAATGGTTGAAGATATTCTTAAAAAAGAAAAAAAGGTACCACAAGAAATTGATGTCTCTGATGAGATATCAGTTGATGATGAAGTAAATAATATTGATTATTAAAAATAGAATTATGAAGAAAATAACAATTATAGAATCAAAAGAAATAGAAAGAATTTTAAAATTGCACGATAAAGAAAAAAATGCAAAAAATAAAATTATTTTAGAACAAGCTCAATACAAAAGTAAGGCGGAACTTACTAAATTCTTTACAGATGCAAAAAACGCAGGTTGTTTAACTGATCCAAATTTGGATTTTGCCAATTTCAAAAGAATTGAAGGAGAACCTGGATCATATATTAAAGCAATTTCAAAAACAACAGGAAATGTTAAAAGAGTTTATGATGATTATACTTGGAAAGTAGTAAATCCTGAAGGAAAAGTTATAAAATCTGGAACTTGGAAATGTGATGCAAAACCACAAACTACGATCGGTTCGGTTGCAAATTCTGAAACTGATGTTGCAGATGTTGCAGCAAAATTATCAGAATATAAGAGATCAGGGTATCAAGAGTATAAAGATGTTGTACAAAAAACAAAAGCTGATGATCCTAAATTTTATCAAGTAATTGCATTTAAAGGTGTGGAAAATGACAAATTATATAGACCATTGTATAGTACGAATACTGTTGGAAAACTTGAAACTTGGCCAGTGGATTCTGAACAAAGAAAAGTTTTAGATGCCTTAAAGGGACAAGGTTATGTAATTGACCCAAGTCAAGCTGATCGTATGAGAGGTGTTTTGAAACCATATAATCCACCAGTAGATGCAAGTTTATTTCCAAACGGATTAACAGTTTATACAGATGTTAGACAAGGATCACAATCAAATGTTTCAGATTCACAACAAACATTACAATCAAGCATTGTCGGAGCTGAAAATTGTGAAAAAAATGTTCAATTATATTGGGATTCTTATAAAAACAACATTCCGTCAAGCGGATCAGATTTTGATAATTTAAAAAATGTTGTTCAGGCATGTGCAAACCAAAATATGTATAGATGGAAAAATATTGGAGGAGTTCTTGGTATTGGTGGAGGTGCAAGACATCTTGACAACATTCTTGAAGTAATGACCAACAAACGTAATGAATATGAAAAAACGAGACTTCCTGGTAATGGTACTCCTTGGGCATTAAATGCACCAAGAAGACAAGGAAGAGGAAGATAAAAACCAAATGGTTCGATTACTCTAAATAAGAGTATAAATTTTAAAACAAAAAAGGGGGTGTTCTAAAATTAAAAAAGAAGGGTTATTTACCCTTCTTTTTTTTATAAAAAAACTAAACCACCCGAATAATAACTATGAAGTTTTAAATATATTCATATATTTATTGTTATGGAAAAAACTTTTATTTATGGATTAGTAAGTAAAACAAATCCGAATGTTATTAGATATATTGGTAAAGCGGATGATCCTGAGAATAGAAAAAAAAGACATATACATAACACAAAGTATAATTCAAAAATCAATAAAAAATTGACTCACAAAGATTATTGGATTATAAATGAAAATTATGAAATTGATTATGTTATTTTAGATGTATGTAATAAAAATGAATGGCAAGAAAAAGAAAAATATTATTTATCCAAATTTGATGATTTAACAAATACTTCTGAAGGAGGGATGGGAGGATCTGGTATTATATATTCAATGACTTATGATGAAACTAAAAAATGGGTCAAATTAAATTTAAATACTGCTTCGAAAAGTAATTGGTATCAAAATATAAAAAATCTTCCTGATTTTATACCGTCAAATCCTAGAGAAGTTTATTTAAAAAAAGGGTGGATTAGTTGGGGTGATTTTTTGGGGACAAATAAGGTTTGGGATAATTTAGTCACTTATTTTCCATACGAAGAATCAAAAAAAATAATAAAAAAATTATTCATTAGTTCGGGTGCTGAATACAAAAAATTGGCCAAAGAAAAAAAAATACCAAATGGTGTTCCTAACAGACCTGAAAGATACTACAAAAAAAGAGGATGGATTAGTTGGGGTGATTTCTTAGGGACAGGAAGAATAGCAAATCAATATAAAAAAAGGTCAGATTAATTCTGACCTTTTTTTATTTATTTCCTCTTTATGATAATTTCATCAATCAGTCCGTAATCTAAAGTTTCTTGAGATGAAAACCAAAGATCTCTATTGGCGTCAATTTTTATTTGATCCGATGATTTTCCACAATATTCGCCAAGGAGATTAAATATTGTATCATTGATTTTTGTCCATTCCTCAAAGTTTACTTTCGCATCTGCATAAGTCCCTTGAAATCCTGACGATGATTGGTGTATCATTGTTCTCGAAAATTTTAAAGAACTTCGTTTTTCTTTTGTACCTGATCCTAAAAGAACTGCACCCATTGACGCACACATACCAACATTTATTGTTCTAACATCGCATTTAATATAATTGATAACATCAATCATACTCAATCCAGATTTAATACTTCCACCACCAGTATCTAAATGTATTGTAATATCTGTTTTATCTGTATTATCTAAAAACATCAATTGAGCTTGAACTACGGTAGACATTCCATCATCTACCGGCCCTGCAGCCCATAAAATTCTATCTCTGAGTAATCTTGAGAAAATATCCATTTGGGTTACCCTCATTTCTCTTTCTTCCAAAATATATGGAGTCATAGACGATTCAATTTGCTTACCATAATAATCTAAATTAGAAGATGGTTTGCCCAAATGTTTAACAAAATAATTCTGAAAATCTTGTCCTACTGTCATAATATATGTTTTTTACAAAAGTAATAAATCAATTTTTAATAAACAAAAGAATTTTGAAAATCATTCCAAATATTTTGGATTGTTATGTTTTCATTGATCAATGTCGGAGCAAATGGAGTATGTCTCATTTTCATTTTTGCTTCTTCAGGAGTTCGATCTCTTTTTTTCAAATTACATTTAAAACAAGAAGTAACCAAATTCATCCAATTATTTTTTCCACCTTTTGATTTTGGAATAACATGATCTAATGTTAGATCCTTTTTTGATCCGCAATATATACATTCATGTCCATCTCGTTTGTAGATCCTATTACGGTTTGCACGAAGGGTTCTTGTATGATATTTGATATAGTTTAATAACCTTATGATTACAGGTCTTACATAGGTCTTAAAACCACATACAATAGGGTTCTCATCAGACTTAACAATCTCGGCTTTACCTTTATCAACTAATATGAATCCCCGCCGATATGTAGTTACATTTAGGGGTGTATAATCAAAATTTAGAACTAATACTCCCATTTAAACAATTTTTACAAAAATAGGTTATTTTTTCATATAAAAAAAGGGTCAAATTTTTGACCCTTTTTAATATACTAACAATTTAGTAATAGTTTATGGTTCGAGATTTTCCAAGTCTCATTACATCCGAATTCTCATATTTTTTCGTAATTCCCAAAAGACACACTATTTTGTCTATATTCATAATAATAAATATCACAAAAAAAATTGGAAAATCCAATTAAAAATTATTATATTATTACGACAAATATAGTATATGAAATTAATTTTGTTAAATGTCTTACTTGGTTTAAGTTTTTTATCTTATTCACAACACACTCAACCAAAACGAGGTGAAAAATGGATAAGAGCAGGATTATTTGTGTCGTCAATTGCATTTGATGCTGTTAGTGATGGACTGTGTGATAATAAACAAAAAATGTTATCAAAGTCATTTAAAGTTGCGTCAATAGGAACTTTGTTAGTTGTTCCTTTATTTACAACTATAAATAAAAGAAAAAATTTTGAATATGTACTTGAATTTGCATTAATGAGATACGCTTTATTTGATGATGTTTATTCGGTAACTCGTGGATATATGCCATTTACCTCATATTCAGGTACGACAAGCGTTCAAGACAAATTAATACGAAGAGTCCCAACAAGCCTTATAGTGATGAGTAAATTTGTTTCTCTTGGAGTTGCATTTCACATAAATGATCATATTCATCACGATAGAAAGGTTCGTAAAAAATAAACATTTTTATTTTTTATTTTTTTTTCTTATTTTTGTTAAAATTAAAAATTATGATTTGGTTTATTTACATTGTTAGTATCGCTTATTGTATATGGAGGATGGCGAAAGGTTATAAAAGAACTTTTGGTTCAGGAAATCCAATTGGTCCGACTCCTGGTCTTGAAACTCTATTTATTATTCCTTTTGCACCAATTTTGGCGGCAGTTGATTTAAGTTTAACTTGGATCAGGTTGTATATGAAAGCAGAAGAAACAAGAATAGATAGAGATAAAATTTTTTAATATGTCACACCCAAATTTGCATGCAAAATCTTCCGCAAAGAAATTTGGTGGAAAACCAGAAGACTATATTCATCTACACGAATGGTTAGATGAAACCAAAAGTTGGTTTGGAGATTCACTTCACAGGATGTTTAGGCATCATAGTGAAGGGATCTTTGAAATGGAAAAAAGGTTTGGAACAGAATTTAAAAACTCTGATGGGAAAATAGTTTATACAAGATATGTTGGTGAGCAACATGTTAAAGAAGATTGTAATAATTATATTCCTTGTGCCAAAGAATGGATAAACAATATATCGGAAAATAATAGACCGATGTGGATGTTGAGAACGGTTAAATTAGAGTTCGAAGACTGATATTTATATTTATGAAAACATTATTAGATCCAGAAGAAAAAAAATATTTAAGAGTTATATCAAACTACCTTAACTCATTGGGAATGAGAGAGGGAACAGTTGATTTTGATGTTGATTATGGTGATTTGTTTAGACCAGAAGAGATAAATTGGAAACAAATAACACATTTTTCAAACAATTATAGAGCAGAAATACCCGACAAATTGATTCCAATTTTTCAAAAAATTTTTCATCTTATATCAAACAGATTTGACACTCCAACAGTAGAAAGTATAAATTGGGAAAATATTTCTCTTGAAATCGATACGGAAGAAAAAGTTGTGAGAATTAACCATAATTGGAGTTATACAACAGAAGGAGAAACACGAGTAACCGAATGGGATTATACTGAAGATGAAGATGTAGCTAAAATGTTCAAAGATCTTGAAGAAGGAGATCCAAGTTTGGATAAAATTTTAACATTAAAATATGACGGTGGTGGAGATAGTGGATATATTGAAGATTTTTTTGATAATGGAGATTCGATTCCTGCCGGTATTGAAGATTGGTGTTATGAAAAATTAGAAAGTTTACATGGAGGATGGGAAATCAATGAAGGATCTTTTGGATCTTTTGAATTTGATTTTAATGATAAAAAAATTACCCTTTATCATACAGAAAATTATAATGAAGATGAAGGTAATACAATATACGAAGAAAGTTTTGCAAAATAGATAATACTTAACTATGAAAAAAACCTGAACATCGTAAATTGAGTTCAGGTTTTTTTGTTTATATAAAATACTATTCGTAAATTTGTAAAACAATGGCCCCGTCGTCTAATGGTTAGGACGCTACCCTTTCACGGTGGAAATTTCGGTTCGACTCCGTGCGGGGCTACAAATGGAGAGATGGCAGAGTTGGTCTATCGCGCTTGACTTGAAATCAAGAGATCTTGAAAGGGATCCGTGGGTTCGAATCCTACTCTCTCCGCCAAATGGTGACTGTGGTGTAATGGTTAGCACGAATGATTGTGGTTCATTTAGTCAGGGTTCGAGTCCCGCTGTCACACAAATAAAATTTAATGTTATGGTAGTATTATTGATTGTATTAGTTAGTTTTTTGATAGCAATACCTTTGGCCAAAGAAATGGCAGAAGTTTATGGAGACGATGACCCATTTACTAATTGGAGAAAAAAAGATTAATATGAAAGTAAAAGTTATAAAAGATAGTACAGACATTTTTCCTCATTTGTATGAAGGATCGGTAATACAGAATGTTGAAACCAAAGGTGATAATTATTATGGTGTATTTTCATCATTTATGGGTTCATATTATGTTGAAATTCCAAAAAAAAGATGTAAAAAATTAAAAGATGAAACTAAAAAAAGTAAGAACATTTTCGGAAGCTGGCAAAGACCCAAGAGTTGATTCCATTTTCAGTGAAATTGATAATTTTGAAGATAATAAACCTGACTATTGGATAAATTTAAAAGAGGGTTATATTTGCAAATCTATGGATTGTGGTATAATTCATGAAAGGACTGTTAAAAGATGTTTATGGTTATTAAATAATGATGTAATAAAAAAATAAAATATGAAAGCAATATTAGAATTTAACCTTCCTGACGATCAACAAGAATTTAATTTGGCAAATAGCGGTCTTAAATTTTGGAGTGTTCTTTGGGAATTAGACCAAGAATTGAGAGCAAAAACCAAATATGCTTCCGATGATCTTCCTCAAGACAAATATGATGCATATCAAGAAGTTAGAGATAAACTTTATGAACTAATGTCAGAAAGTAATCTTAGCTTTGATATGGTAAGATAAGGAATATTGGTCAGATACCCAAGTGGTTTAAGGGGCTTGTTTGCAAAACAAGTATTCGTCGGTTCAAATCCGACTCTGACCTCAAAATTGGAGTATAATTCAGTGGTAGAATGTCATTCTGATACGATGAAAGTCGGTGGTTCGAGTCCACCTACTCCAACTAAAATAAAAAAATATGAAAAAACTATTATTCATTATGTTTTTGGTCCCAATTTTTTCTTTGGGTCAAGAAAAAATCAAATTTACTGCGGCAGGCATAACTTGTTCGATGTGTTCAAGCGCAATTCATAAATCACTCCAAACTGATAAATCAATCATTAAAATTGATCCAAATTTAAACACTCAAGAATGGTATGTTGAATATAAATCAGGAGAGTTCAATGTAGAAAACCTCACCAAAAAAGTTGAGGATGCTGGATTCAGCATAGAAAAAATTTACTTGAATGATAAACTTATTTTTGACAGAAAAAATAAGAAAAAAAAGAAATGAAAAATTTTTTAAAAAAAATTGTAACTTTCCTTAAATTAGTTGAAGAAAAACGACTTGAATATATGGAAAAGTCCGGTTGGGGAAAATTATAACACGCGTGCGTAGCTCAATTGGTAGAGTACTGGTCTCCAAAACCAGGAGTTGTAGGTTCGAGTCCTACCGTGCGTGCAATTAGTCAGGTGGCGGAATTGGTTAGACGCAGTGTAAAGTGTTACCGATGTAGATAGGTAACTGGTCACGCAGCGAGATAGCGTACACTTTCTATTACAGGTTCGAATCCTGTCCTGACTACATAATGAGAAATATTGTATAAATAAAAGTTTATTAATACAAAAAAATTGATTAACTTTAATTTATTAGTATTTATCATAAAAGTTTTTGTTTAATACAAAAACATAAAAATTAAAAAACCAAATATGTCAAAATTTTCAGAAAAAGTTTCAAGTTTAAACCATAAAGTTGTTTATGGTGTTTTAGTTGTATTATTGTTATTATCCTTTGGATACATTTATTATTCTAATAATAAAAGTACTAAAATAATCCACGAAAAAGAGATACAGTATCTCCAAATAGATTCTTCTAAAGATGTATTGCAGTTGCAATATGATGAATCTATTTTAAAGTTAAATTATCTAACTAGTCAAAATTCTGGGTTGGATAGTATTGTTAAAAGAAAAACAAAAGAATTAAACATTTTGAAAGATCGTATTAAAAAAATAATACATAAACAAAATTTAACAAATTCAGAATTTCGTAAAGCTCGTAGATTAATTCAGGTACTTAATGAAATGATAGAAGATTTATCTAAAGAAAATGATAAATTAAAACTTGAAAATCATAAATTATCAGAAGAAAAAGAAGTTCTTATTGTTAAAAACAATGAACTTGAAAAAGTTCTATTAAAAACTGAAGAAGAAAAGAAAGTAGCAGAAAATAAAGTTGATATTGGAAGTACTCTTTCTGTTTCAGATATGAAAGTTATTGGAATTAATGTTAAACACAATAAAAAAGAAAAGATTACAGATAAATTTCAAAAAATAGATAAATTAAATTTATCATTTAATGTTAATGAGAATAAAATATCTAATAGCGGTACAAAAGAAATTTTCATTATCGTAATCAATCCTTTAAATAATGTTATTTTAGATAAATCTTCATCAGGATCATTTGTTACCAGAGAAGAAGGTGAAAAAGAATATACAATAAAAACAGCTATTGATTATAGACAAGGAGCAATACAAAAATTTTCATTTGATATTAATTTGAATGAAAAATATGTTGACGGTGTTTATAAAGTAAAAATCTATGAAAATGGATTTAAGATCGGAGAAAGTAATATATCTCTAAAAGATAGAAAAATATTAGGTATTTTATAAGTTATAATAAATAATATTAAAATGGTCATCAAATTTGGTGACCATTTTTTTTAAATAAAAAAGTCAGACATTTCTGTCTGACTCCAAAACCTAATTACAAAAAAGTTACTTCTTTTTTGAAAAGATAGACCAGGTTGCACCAACAAATGTAATCGCACCGCCCAATAGTTCTTGAACCATAACATCATCAGCATATCCTTTAATTACAAGAATACCTCCAATGAATGTAAATGCGTGTCTAACGATACCTAAAAGTTGTTCTTTTGTCATTTTTTTTTATTTAATGGTTTATGATAACTATAAATATCTTTTAACTAATCTAATTAATGTTTTTTATAAGGATTCCTCTAAATTAAATTAGGGGGATTTTTTTTTGATCATAAAATTATTTTTTTTATATTTGTATGTAAAATATGGTCCCGTAGCTCAATAGGATTAGAGCAACACTCTTCTAAAGTGTAGGTTTTGTGTTCGAACCACAACGGGATCACAAAAAATTTTTTATAAAAATTGACTAATGCCATAATTAGTCTTATATTTATAGTACATAACACACATTAAAATTAAAAAACACAATTATGAAAAAAGTCCTTGCATTGTTATCTATCGTGGCTCTCGCATCTTGCGGAGGAGCATCTACTTCTACTGAAGCTAAAGATTCTACTATTGTTGATTCTGTTGTAGTTGCAGATTCAGCTGTTGTTGCAGATTCAGCCGCAGTTATTGTTCTTGACACAGTACAACCTGTAAATGGTGATGCTAAAGAAGGTATCAAACCAGTGAAATAATTAAAAGTTATCACACTAATACACCCCTAGCTTATTGATAAGTTGGGGGTTTTTATTTTAGTAGTGTTTTAATTCTATCTACATCTTTAATAATTCTTTTTTTGTTTCTATTTTTTTTGTCAGATTCCGAAATTCCAAATATTGATGACAATTTATTAATAAATTTATCGATATTTGATCCTGAAGGAGTTTCATTAGAGTCTGTTGATTCTGTATCTGATGATTCTGTATCTGATGATTCAGCATCATAGTCTGATCCAATTGATGAAGTATTGTCTGTAGTATTTGAGACATGCACATGATCATCGTGACCTGGAAATCCGAATGTTAATACCGCTTTAGGGTGTGAAGATCCTTCAGCATTTTTATTATATCCCATACTTATTAAAGCGTTAACAAATTTATTAACTATTTCTTTATTTGCAGGACTAACCGCTTTTCCGTCTATAAAATCTATATCAACGGCATTATTGGCCCAATGTCTACTTATATTTCCACTTTTAGCAAATTTACCATGTCCTGTTTTTGCATAATCAATTGTCACATTAACTCCCGCAGCTTTAGCAGCAGTTTCAATATCGTCTAATAGTGGTTTATTAATTTTGTCTTGTTTTGCTTTGTTTGAAAATTTCATTGTTGAATAACTTGTTTCTGAAGGAGAAACCAATAATTCAGAAATGATTTTTTTATTTTCAGATAATTCTGAATACAAAGAAAAAATATTTTTTAGTTTATTATCCATATAACTAATAAATACATTAATTAATAAAAAAACCGAGTTTCCTCGGTTTATCTATTAGAATTATAATTCAAAATTTTTTTTTCTAACGGTTTGGGTATTTCTATTTTAATTTCATCTTTGGTTGATTCTGAAATTATTTTTTTCTTTTCTTGGTTGACAATAACGCCAAATTTAATCCATTTATACCATATTCTTTCGTGTATATAATATTGGATTGGTTTATATAATAATTCCGCAATACCAAAAGCTGCTCCTATTTTGAAGTTTCCTGAAATCCACCACATGGCTAAAAAACCAACTCCTGTACTAACTATTCGATAACTAATTGTTTTTGCAATGTGTCTTTTGTAAGATATTTTTGTTTGATTCATATAATTTTATAAGATGGTCGGCAGTTGGTGGGTAAAATACCTAGGAGCTAGCATCCGTTTACTGCTGCAGACAGTTACACCAACTTGACCACCACGCGTTAAAAATAGATAATATCAGTAGGAGATTCGTCATCACCAGAATGAATAAGATCTTTAGGATCAGTCATAAGATACATTATTTTACGCAGTTTATTTATTATTAATTATCAATAAAATTTTTTTTATTCATTTCATTTATTGATATTCTTCCCATCCTCCAATCTAACCAAGTGTCCATATTTTTTAAATTTTCTAATGTTTTTTCGTGAACTAAAATAAATCCTTCAGGAGCAACGCCATCATATTTTCTAATATGGCTCTCTTGCGTTATGATTTTTTTTATATCAATCATTTTTATTGAATTTTTCGGATAACCAAAATGAAATTTTAAGAATTATGACTATGATTATAGCCAGTGTTGAAAGTCCAAATAATAAATTAATGATTTGATTCCAAATACTCATTATTTAATATTTTGATTATTTTATCTTTTATTCCAAGTTGTTTTAATCCTTCACTACTTTTAGTTAAAACAAACTTATCATTACCTGAATCTAAATAATGACCAACATCAAGATCGTCAATTACGACATAATTTGCAAATTGAAAATGTTTTAAAAACAGATCAATTTCATGAGATCTATTTTTTGTTAAATTTCCAAAGCTAATCGGACTGTTTTTGTAACCATCCTTGGAGACTTTATAACTCCGTTATTTTGAAAGATATTATGTAATCTAATTAGGTCCCAGTGAAATCTCCAATCTGAACTTAAAACAATTTCTGCATCTGTTTTGTTTAAGATTTCATTTAATATTTTTACACATTTTTTATCAAATGGATATGGAATATTATCTTCGTAAGCCCACTTATTTTTTTCTTGAAACTTTTTACGATTCATCATAAATTGTTTATCAGTTGCAAGAACTCCATCAATGTCTAAAAAAATTATTTTTGTCTTTTTCATACAAACACAAATATAAGTATTTATTATTGGATTACAAATCTTTTAGATATAAATTATAAATTTTAAAGAATGGAAGATGGAGAAAAACAGATCGACATGGAGGTCAATTTTTCAAGACAACCTCTCACAAGTATTTTTAATGGTAGCTCTCTTCTTAAATCCATTTGGATTCGATGTAATTCAATATTCTCTAATATTATGGACAGGAAGTTTATGGAAAGCGAACTTCGTTTTGTATTGTTTTGCGGGAGTGTTCTTTGGATTGTATATCTACTTTCGCAGATTGTCTAAAAAAAATTAAAGAGCTTTTAATTCACCTTTTTTAAAGGCATCAAAATTTGGTCCTTGAACCAAAAGATATTTTCCTCCTGATTTTCTATAATTTAATATTCCTGCATTCTTTGCAGATGCAAAAAAACCGGCAAAATGACCCCTTAAATCACCTGAAGTTCTCCAACTGTGATTAGTGCCTTTAATTCTATATATAGGGTTATTATTATCATCATTTTTTCTTTCAAGTTTACCTATATCAACAAGAAAATCTAATTTGGTTCCAACAGTGTTATCATTATCTAACCAATCAACCAATTTTTTAATCAAACCTTTGTTTTTTCCAAATGTATATCCATAACTTATTCTATTTGGGTTCCAAACTTTAGTGGTTCCTGCAACTTTTTGAACAAGTTTTGGGTTGTTTTTAATGTGAAATAAAATTTTATTTACAATATTTCTTCTAACTCCAAAAGAGGTATAAGATGGATCTTCTTCAGTAAATCTATATATTTCATTTATATTCCAATCTTCTAAACCAAGATCCATAAAATAATCTACAGGAATATATTCTTCATTTCCTTGAAAACTTATTTCTACTTGAAATGATTTAAATGATTGAACTTCATTTTTTACTAGTTTATAATTTAAATAAATTATATATTCATCAATCAAATGGTCTGATATATATATTTTGACTTTCCCTTGAGAATGTCCAAACCCAAGATCTGTAATATTTTCAAAACCACTTACAATTACTTTTAAAGTTTGACCGGACTTTAAATAATTTCTTTCTTCGCTTTCATTTGTTCCAAAATTATTGAAGGTTTCAGTTAAAAACTTATCTACGTTAGATAAACTATTTTTTTTATTGTCTTCTATAATAGAATTTATAACTTCAGGAAATGCATATTTAAGGATTTTAATTTCTTTTTCTGTTAAAGATTTATCTTGAGAATCCCAATAAGTTATATCTCCTCTATTACTAAAATGAACCGCTACTTTGGAAAATTCTCGATCTGTTGAATTTTTTTTATCAATAATAAAATATAGCGCTTGATTTCCTTTAGTATATCTTTCGAAATGACCAGATCCTTTTTGTGTTACGCACCATTTTGTGTTGGAACCGTATTTACAAGAAGCTTCTTCAGTTTCTGGTTTTATAACTAAAAACTTATCATCTTCGTAAATTTTGTTGGCTTGTTTTTCTAATTCTTTTTCTTTCTCTTTTTCTATGAAAGGTTTTAATGCGGTATCTAATTCAGTAAAACTATTGTATTGATTAATGTCTTTCTTTTTTAATTGAGATTGGTATTTGTCAAAATCTTTTACTAAACCAACAGCAACATCAACCATCATATCAATATCTGAATGGATATCTAAAGCCTTTAAAATAAAGTCAGTGTATTTGTGATTGAAATCTTGTAAATCAGAAATCCCTAAAACATCGTCTAACACTTCATCATCAAACTTGTCTGAATACTTTTTCTTTAAATCTTCTTTTCTACCCTCCTTCAATAAAATGGACATAAATTTCATATGTTATAAATATAACATCACTTCATAAGTAATTGAACCAATAAAATTAAAAGTGCAAGAAAGATAGAGATAACGGTTTTTAGGGTAAATTCTTCTTTGAAGAGAATTACTGATAATAATGTGAATACAAAAACACCAATTGCAAATCCAATCAATCGACTTGGCCATATTTCTCCTCCAAATCCTTGAACAAGAAAACTTACAGATTTAATAAATAACCAACTTGTTGGTATGCTAGTTAATAAAATAACCCACATGTATTTTCCATGCCAATTATATTTTATTCCACCTTGTAATTGCATAAAAGAACATAATTGACCAAGAAAGCCAAACAAAACACCGTAAAAAATTTTAATAAGATCCATTTGTCTCAAATATAGTAAAAATTTGAGACAAAAAAAGATAATGGTGGAGGTGGCGGGAATCGAACCCGCGTCTTTCCTGTTCAACAATAAGTCACTACAAGTTTATTTTATTGGTTCTCAACAAACAAATAGAAAGTTCTTATTTTTCCATCAGAACTCACAACTGTGGTCGGTTCCTGTTAAATTGGATTGAACCGAAAACATCTCCCGACAAATTCTCTGAACTAAATCACGTGGTATTTGTCAAACCTCATGGACTTCTGTTCCAAGGTATATGTCCTTACCGACCCGTAGTTGTTCTGTACGATTAAGCACCAACAACAGCTTCTTCTCTTGTTAAACCAAGAGCAGCAAGCTTAGCAAATGTATTGCCTGTTATTTTTACCACCGATGTTTAAAGTCGTAGATGACATCCGACTACTTGCGACCTATTCCTGATACCTGAAATCGAAACCTGTCACCCCCATATGTTAAAGAACTTTATCAAAGGTAAGTATAAATATGGATATTTCAAACAAAATCTCTATTTATATAAAAACTGATATTTTGGCGTTAATACTTGAAGGAAAAAAAGAAGAAGTTGCAGAAAAGCTCAAACAAAAATTTGAGTATGACAATAGATTTATTGATTCTGTATTGGGTCTTGATCCTACAGGATACAAGTATATTGATTATTTGGAAAAACAACTTGAAAAATGGATCCCTGAATTATCCGGTGACAAGGGGGGATTAAATTATTTACAAGGACAAACTCTTTATAATGTATTTGAAGATATCATTCCTTGGTTTCACAATAGTTCAGGTCGTATTACTCCTGAATTTTTAAAACAAGCAAGAGATAGATACATTATTGCGATGGATAGGGATGTTGAAAATTTTGATAAAATATTAAAATCGCCAAAAGATATTACAAATTATCATCCATTTTTTATTCAAACATTAAAAAATGTTGTAGAAGAAAATAAAAGTAATAAAGAAAAAGAAAAAAACGCCAAATCACAAGTTGAAAAATTATATGAGGATGACAAATATTTGATTTTAAAGCCAAAAACTTATGAAGCTTCGTGTTATTATGGTGCAGGAACTAAATGGTGTACCGCATCAAAAGATAATAAAGAACATTTTAGAAAATATTCAAGAGAAGGTGAATTGTATTATTTTATAGATAAAACTAACAGTAATAAAATAGCTTTACACAAAGATGGGTCAGATAAAGAAATATTTGATATGTATGACCATAAAATAACTTCAGCTGTTTTATTAGACGACTTTCCATTAGATATTACTGAAGAATTATTAGGAGGTGGATTGTTAAAAGTTCTTTTAGATTATGCAAAAGGAAATGCGCTTAGAAGTGATGTTTTATCTGCTGGAGAAATGATAAGAAATGTAATTCCTGATAAACCATTAGGTAAAAGTCAGGTGATTATTGATTTTGAATCAGATGAGGATTTTTTCTCTTTGATTGGTGTTGATGAAGACGATTCTAATTTTGCTGGTTGGGTGACTTCAACAGGTAATAGTTGGGATTTTACGGATTCGTATCAAATTATGGAAGACTTTAAAGAGGGATATAATGTTTATGGTGATATAGATGAAGAAAATATGGAAAAATTAAAACTTATTTCGACTTTGATAATGGGTGGAAAAAAATTTGATTTAACTGACGATAATTTTAAACAAGAATTATCAAAAAAACTTGTAGATCTATTTCCAAAGGAAATGGATCGCATAATAGGTGATTGGGAAACGGAATATAACTACATGATGAATCAATCTGCTGATAAAAAAATTACAAAAGATGTAGAAGAATATTTGAATCGTTTTGGGTTTAGTGTTAGGTCCCAATTCCAATCTATTTCTACAACAGTAGGGAATTTAATAATGTGGTATGTTAGATTGAGTAAAGAAAAATTAGATTTGTATAGTTTAATGAAAAATATATTTGAAACTAATAAAAATACTATTGGGGGATGGGTTGAAGATCAATATTCGTTTGAAGATTACGAATTTTTTGATAATACTTCTTTTAATAATGAAGTAACAAGACAATTTGATAATATTATTGAGAAAGTAGAAGACAATTCAGATAAAGCGGGACTTAGCATCAAAGATTTTATTGATATGGTAGAAAGAATCCAAAATAAATTCCCAACAACAAAAAATTGGACAAAGTTACCAAAAAATAAAAACTTTTCTTATAAAATTGAAGGGTTTGATCTTGATACAATGAAAATAATAGTTTTAGTGAATCATCCTGAAAAAGGAATAAAAAAGATAATGTTATCTGAACAAAACTTTTATAATCTATTATATCAGCCTGAATTATTTGAATTTGGAGAAATATAAATTTTTGTTTATATTTGTCCTATGACTCAAAATATAGACTTTCTTAAAGAAGTATTAAGTATACCTAGCAAGACATATAGAGAAGAACTTATGGTTCAATATCTTGTTAAATGGCTCACGGAAAATAATATCGAACATTTTGTAGATGAACATAAAAATGTTTATGCTACTAAACAAGAATCTTCCGTAATTCCTGAAGATTTTTATTTTCCTTGTGTAGTATCCCATACCGATACGGTACACGACATATGTAATATTAATATTGATGAAGAACAATTATATAACGCTCAAGGAGAATTAAAATTATCATTAAAGGCTTATGATAATAGTGGAGATCCAACAGGAATTGGTGGAGACGATAAATGTGGAGTTTTTGCTTGTTTAACTTTACTCAAAGAACTTCCTTATTTGAAAGCGGCATTCTTTGTATCTGAAGAAACAGGATGTCACGGATCCAAAAAAGCTAAAGAAGAATTTTTTAAAAATGTTGGATATGCTATTCAGTTTGATGCACCTGAAAATTGGATGATCACAGAAAAATGTTTTGGACAAGTTCTATTTGATAGGGATTCTGATTTCTTTCAAGCTTGTGATAAAGTTCTTACAGAAGGTATGATCAAAGAAGATATGCAATATATGGTTCATCCATATACCGATGTATATGCGTTAAGAGGAAAATTTGATTTTTCTTGTATAAACTTCTCAATAGGATATTATGATTATCATACTCGGAATGAATATGTTGTTGTTGAGGATGTATTTAACGGAATTGAAATGGGTAGAAGAATGATTTCAGAATTAGGGCATAAATTACATTATAAAAAATCCGTTGGTTATGAATGGAAAAGACCAATTTAATAAAAAACAATAAAAAAGGGAAGATTAAATCTTCCCTTTTTTATTTATCTACCCTTTTTAACCACTTTAATTTCATCACCATCAACTTTTATGTTGTAGGTTTTACCTTCAACCATCTTGCCAGTTAACACTTCTTCAGATAGAAGATCTTCAATCTTATCTTGAATTGCTCTTTTCAATGGACGAGCTCCATACAATTCATCAAACCCAACTTTTGCCAAATAATCTACCAATGTTTCATCATAGGTAATTTTGTATTTCATTTCACCAAGACGAGATACCAACTTTTTCAGTTCTATATCAGTAATTTTCTTGATGTCTTCAGAACTCAACGAATTAAATACAATTGTATCATCAATACGATTTAAGAATTCGGGTGAGAAGAAATTTTTCATTTCTTTCATCAGGATTTGTTTCTTAGCTTCTTCATTTCCATAAGTGTTACTTGAGAAACCAATACCTGTTCCGAAGTCTTGTATCTTTTTAACCCCTAAATTAGAGGTTAAGATGATCAATGTGTTCTTAAAATTGATCTTGCGACCCAAACTATCAGTAACATGCCCATCATCCAAGATTTGAAGAAGAATAGTGAAAACATCTTTATGAGCTTTTTCAACTTCATCAAATAGAATTACAGAATATGGTTTGTTTTTAACTTTCTCGGTTAACATTCCACCTTCTTCATATCCAACATAACCTGGAGGTGCACCTACTAATTTGGATATTGTATGTTTTTCTTGATATTCACTCATATCCACGCGGATAAGTGAATCTTCACTACCAAACATTTCTTTTGCTATTTGTTTTGCCAAATAGGTCTTACCGACACCTGTTGATCCAAGGAACACAAATGATCCTATTGGACGATTTGGATCTTTAATACCTAATCTATTTCTACGAACTGCTTTTGCAATTTTGATAACTGCTTCATTCTGACCAATAACCTTATCCATAAGAGATTTATCAAGATCCAAAAGAGCTTTGGAATCATCAACACTCATTTTACTTACAGGAATTTTAGTCATATTTGAGACAACATCATAAACATCCTCAATAGATATTTTTTGTTTGTCTTTGGTCATTTGTTCTTCAAACTTTGCCTTTTCTTGTTCAAGTTTGTTTAAAAGTTTCTTTTCTTTATCTCTTAACTCTGCTGCCTGCTCATAGTTTTGTTTTTTTACAACATCAATCTTGAGTTGTTTGAGTTCAGCCGCTTTTCTTTTTAATTCTTCAATTGTTGGTGGTACTTTTAATTCTGTTTGCATCCTTGCACCTACTTCATCAAGAATATCAAATGCCTTATCGGGGAATTCACGATCTGTGATGTATCTATCGGCAAGTTTAACACAAGCATCAATAACTTCATCAGAATAAGACACCTTATGAAAACTTTCATATTTGTCCCTCACATTTTTCAATATTTGAATTGTTTCATATACTGATGAAGGTTCAACTATTACTTTTTGAAATCTTCTTTCCAAAGCGCCATCTTTTTCAATATTTTTTCTGAATTCATCAAGTGTTGTTGCTCCGATACATTGAAGTTCTCCACGAGAAAGTGCAGGTTTAAATATGTTTGAACCATCCATAGAACCTGCAGAATTACCGGATCCAACTAAAGTATGGATTTCATCAATAAAGATAATAATATCAGGATTTGCTTGAAGTTCTTCAATTATTACTTTCATTCTTTCCTCAAATTGTCCACGATATTTTGTACCAGCAACAACTGAAGTTAGATCAAGATTTACAATTCTTTTATCAATCAAATTTCTTGGACATTCTCCACTTACAATTTTCATTGCTAAACCCTCAATGATTGCAGTTTTACCACAACCCGGTTCACCGATGATAATTGGATTATTCTTTTTTCTGCGAGATAAAATCTGTGCGATTCTTAAAATCTCACGATCTCTACCAATAACAGGGTCAAGTTTACCTTGTTCTGCTAACTTATTTAAGTCTCTGCCAAAATTATCCAATACGGGTGTGGTACTGTCTGAATTTTGCTTTTGTTTTTTGTTGGTTGTTTTTTCGTCGTCGTCCATTAGTTCATTCATGTGTTATAATTTTTACAAAGATTCATCAAAATTTGGACATTGCCAAATAGTTTGACAAATTGTCGTAGTTTATTTTTATTGTATGTCATTATGACATTATTTTAATTTTGAAAAGATCAAATTGACAGATAGCTCCTGTCGGCATCAGAGTTGATTGTACAAATATAAATAATAAACATTAAATAAAAAAATTAAAAACTATGATTTACAAAAATTCAAATTTTGACAAAATGTTTGATTCTATTTTTAATCAATCACCATTAATGTCTGTAAAAACTTACTCTAATCTTAAAGAAGAAAGTGATTATGAAATAAACTACACCAAAGATGGTGCGTATCTAAATTTAGATGTTCCAGGATTTAACAAATCAAATTTGAAAGTAGAAATGGAAAACGGATATATCTTTATTGAGGGTAAAAGAGAATACAAACTAAATGGTGAGGAAGTTTCAAGGAACATCTCCAAAAAATTTCAAATTGGTGATGGTTATAAGTCAGAATCTGTTGAAGCAACCATTGAGGATGGAGTTCTTACAGTATTTGTTCCCAACTATAAGAAACAGGAAAAAAAGAGAATTAGTTTACTTTAAAATAAAAACCCTCCAATCGGAGGGTTTTTATATATCCAAACATTTTAAATTACCGTCTTTACCATACCCAAAATTATATTTGTGGGCATCAACTAATGTTTCGTGACCAACTACATTTTCTATTGCTTTTTGACATTCTTTAAATAATTTAAACCACTTAATAAATAAATTATATCCTTCAACATTATGGTTTTTTAATTCAGTTGCAATATGTGTAATTGTTTTTTGATCATCTTCATAGTTAGTGTATATATCAGTAATGTCTCTTCCAAATGCACCATCTTCAAAATCTGTAATTCCTGATTCTTCTAATTTATTTTCTAATTGATCCCATTCTTTAAGTGCTTTATTTGTGTCTAATTTTTCGATTTCCACAAAATAAACATCAGAGTCATTGTGTTTGTATTTAGAAATTTTACCTACTCTAAAAATTTTTGGAAAAATTTTAGGATTAGATTGAAATATTTTTACCCATTGTTCAACAACATCTTTTTCTCCAACTTTAAGTAATCTATCAGGAAATTTTTTTGATGGAAAAATACTATGCTCCATACCCTGACCATATTTAGTTTTTTCGGTCGTTCTGATTTCTTTTAATTCTTCTTTAATAAGTTTAGAAATATCCATATTTATAATTATGGAATTATGGGAAAAATTTGCCACGGAAACAATTGAGTTTAGAAAATTGTTGGAAAAATATTTAGAAATGAGATTATATTTCCAAGAATTGGGATATAGTCAAAAACAATTGTCAAGAATTTCTGCCGCCCCTCCTAAATTGTGGAAACTAAAAAATGAATTAGATGTATTGCAAGATAGTTTACTTAAGATGATTTACTCTTATGGTTTTGATATCAAATGGAATGAATTTGTAAATTTTATCGGTCCAAGATATAAAAAAATTGATGATATAACACCTTTAAAAGATGGCGATAACGAAGGAACAGATAATTGGGACGAAGATATTGAATGAAATTAAATCTTCAAATATTAAATCCACTGAATACGATACTGAAACAAAAAAATTGATGGTGGAGTTTAATAACGGATTTAAATATGAATACGAAGATGTCCCACATCAGATATACACAAAGTTTAGAATTTCCGAATCACAAGGAAAATTTTTTACCACAGATATTGCAAAAAAATTTAAATACAAAAAACTATAGATCTTGTGGTATTTATTAAGGATGAGTAATTTTCAAAAAATTCTTGATAGTTTTAAAGTTAAAAATACACTGAATCCAAAAGTTTGGAAAAATCCAGAGGATCCTAACGATGCTGTTATGAAACCTATAATCAGAAAAGCGTTGTTACGAATTGCAGAAGAATTTATTAATTATTTAGGTGAAGATGTTTTTGTTGAGGATATTGTTTTAACGGGATCATTATCAAATTTTAATTGGTCGGAATTTTCTGATTTTGATTTACACATTATTGTTGATCTACAACAATATGAGAATCAGGCCGAATTATATAAAGAACTTTATAATCTCAAAAAACAAGTTTTTAACGATAGTCACGATATAAGAATTTATGGATATGATGTTGAATTATATGCTCAAGATGCTGAAGAAGAACATTATAGCTCAGGAGTTTTTTCAATTATGAATGATGAGTGGATCAACAAACCAAAAAAATTAAAAAACGAAGTAGATAAAAAAGTTTTGGAAACAAAAATTAAACATTGGATTGAAAAAATAGACAAAGTAACTGACACGGAATCAAGCGAGGATGATAAAAAGTTATTACAAGATGTAAAAGATAAATTAAAAAAATTTAGACAATCCGGATTAGAAAAAGATGGTGAATTGTCTTATGAAAATTTGGTCTTTAAATTCTTAAGAAGATCTGGACACATTGAAAAATTGTTTGATTCACTAAATAAAGCAACAGATAAAGAATTATCTGTAGAACGAAAACTTGAAGAATAAGTAATTTTATTAAATTATTCTTATATTTCATATATTTATAAAGAAAAAAATAAATGGCTTTAGTTACATATCTCATAGGTCCTTGTATTGGTGGTCCTGCCATATTAGTTGACTTTGATAGTTCATCATTACCTGCGGTTAATGGTAATTATTATTTAACATTTACAGGAGCAACTTTAGCAGGATGTTATGACATTATTGATAATGCAGAACCAACAACTGGTGTCGATAAAGTTTTAACCTTATCAGTGGATTATGGTGACTGTGGAGTTTGTCAAGCAGTGCCAACTCCAACACCAAGTGTTACACCAACTAAAACCCCAACACCAACTCAAACACAAACACCAACTAAAACCCCAACACCAACCAATACACCAACTAATACTATAACTCCAACTAATACTACAACTCCAACTACAACTCCAACACCAAGTGTTACAACAACTAAAACTCCAACACCAACTAAAACTCCAACCAATACACCAACTAATACTATAACTCCAACAAATACTCCAACACCAACTAATACTACAACTCCAACTAATACTACAACTCCAACTAATACTACAACTCCAACACAAACACCAACCAATACACCAACTAATACTACAACTCCAACACAAACACCAACCAATACACCAACTAATACTATAACTCCAACAAATACTCCAACACCAACTAATACTTCAACTCCAACAAATACTAAAACTCCAACAAATACTAAAACTCCAACTCCAACTAATACTACAACTCCAACTAATACTACAACTCCAACACAAACCCCAACCCATACACCAACACCAACTAATTCTGTATTTGTTACATATCTCATAAGTCCTTGTATTGGTGGTCCTGCTATACTAGTTGACTTTGATAGTTTATCATTACCTGCGGTTAATGGTAATTATTATTTAACATTTGAAGGGGCAACAACCGAAGGATGTTATGATATTATTGATAATGCAGAACCAACAACTGGTGTCGATAAAGTTTTGACCTTATCAGTGGATTATGGTAATTGTGGAGTTTGTCAGGCAGTGCCAACTCCAACACCAAGTGTTACACCAACTAAAACCCCAACCCCAACTCAAACACAAACACCAACTAATACTACAACTCCAACTAATACTACAACTCCAACTACAACTACAACACCAACACCAAGTGTTACAACAACAAATACACCAACACCAAGTGTTACAACA
>Ga0114978_10000102_pt1 | contig 66576 bp, 70 predicted proteins | sample S_140212_EF_Meta_FD_87027 | JGI IMG/M metagenome (GOLD analysis project Ga0114978, IMG submission 87027) | Freshwater microbial communities from Lake Simoncouche, Canada to study carbon cycling - S_140212_EF_MetaG | ecosystem: Environmental > Aquatic > Freshwater > Lake | place: Lake...
GCATGGTATTATCGGTGTAAGGCTAATAATGCATGGTATTATCGGTGTAAGGCTAATAATGCATGGTATTATCGGTGTAAGGCTAATAATGCATGGTATTATCGGTGTAAGGCTAATAATGCATGGTATTATAGGAAGATTAGCAAAAGATATAATACTTGGTATTATTGGTATATTGGTGAAAGATATATTACTTGGTATATTTATTGGTGAAAAACTAATAAATGAAGGTATGTTTACTGGGCCAAAAGAAATTATGCTGGGTATCGGAGGTATTAAGCTAATTATAGATGGTACATTGATAAAAATACTTGGAATAGATGGAAAACTAGGAACATTTATACAAGGAAAAACAATTGGAGGTATGTTGATGCTTCCAACTGGAATATTAGGATTCGGTATAGAAAAATTAGGTAGGGCAGGACAAGCTGGAATAGTTAAGTTTAAAGTTTGTTGTTGTTGTGCTATTTTAGGTTCTGATGGGTTTGCCCTTTGCAAAGCAGTTTGCACAGTTGTACATTTAGGGGATAGTACTGTTACAACAGGATCAATACTAGAAGACAAAGCATATATTTTTCTTCCTGACAAAGTACTCGTTGTACTATCCCCATCGCCAAAATCAATAGTAAATGATGTATAAACACCATTTATTTGCAAATTGTAACTTGCTAAAATACCAGTATTTAAATTAGTTTCCAAAATTGTAAATGTGAAATTGATTTCAGGACATCCATAATCATCCAAAATTGGAGGTGTTAAAAATAAGTTTCTAATTTTCCAATCTAAGGTTGTTTGATCTGTATCAAAATCAATTCCTATAAATTTTTCTAAATTAACAATTGCTTTTACTAATTGATTGTGATGTTCAGCTACAACAAAGCCTCTAATAGAAGTGCCAGCTTTATTAAAACGACTTGGCTCTCCACCTAAGTTTCTTATGCAATTTTTCAATGCAATTATTTTACCAGTTGCATATTCTTTTTCTATATTGTTGTAATATAATAATTCACCGTTAATTGTAGCAAAACCATTAGTTGGCCAAGGATCTTCTGTTAGATATTTGTTTGTATACGGCAAAATGTAAATTATTTCAGACCATGCAAAATTATCTGATGCCAAAAATGATTCTGTGGTATTTTTTACTTTAAATAGAGTATAGTCTGTGTCAATTCCGTAAGGATACACAGGTTGCGGTATAAAATTTTGATTTTCATTGCTTAATTCACCCAAATTTTCACCTTTTCCATAATGTATTTATAATAGTTCTATTAATAATTACCCATATACCATTGTTTTAATCTTGTTCTATTTGGCAAAGACGAAAAAGTTAAATCTATGTTATTAAATTTAATAAATGTTTTAGGACTGTAATCATAAGATATATATGCTAAGTGATCACTATCAGATGAAGCCAATAAAGTATTATTTTCATCATTAAACCCAATTACACTTTTATCTTGTAGTGAAACAAATGAAACAGAGTTGTTACCTGTACCAGCAGTATACCAAACACTTCCAATATCATCAAAAACTGATATAGCTCCAGAATTATTAAAGAAAAATAGTCCATTGCTCATATTTACTAAATCACCTTCAAGCTTAACTGAGCCAGCAATGTCTGTTAATTTTCTTAATCCACTAAAAGCATTTCCTACTGTTGATATAGTTCCATAAAAGCTAAAAATTCTTAAATTCGTTCCGCTAATGATATTTCTCAGTATATATCCTGCATTGTTTTTCCATGTTGTTCTGTAAATAGAAAAATCACCAGTTAAATTTTCACCTGTTGAAGGATTAAAACTACTTGGATTAACTGTTAAATCTAATGCTGTTCCTTGAAAATTTGAACTATTAAATGTTGTATTTGAAACAGATTGAGTTATTAAATTAAAAACTTGTAAATTTAAATTCGTTGGAGATGAAAAAGGAACAGTTGCTGTACTAGGTAATCCAAACATAAAATAAGCAAACGAACCAGTATTTAGAAAAGTCCAGTTGTATGGTCTTAAAAAACTAGTTTGGGTACTATATGTTTTTTCAAATCCATTAAATATATTAACATTTATTTCTTCAACTGTTCGGGGTTCTATGTTTGTTCTTCCACTAGCCCAAAACAAATAAGAATTTCCTGAAAATCCACTAGTTTGATAGGTAGCTGGACAAAAACCTACATTTCTTGCAAATTCATATTTTTGAATATCTTCATTTGCTGTTCCATTTAGAAAAGAATTATCTGTTCCTAGATTTAATATTGGTGTTTGTGGTGTTTTGAATGTTTCTGAAATTAAACCAAATTCGGTTACTTGTACTTCAGATGTAGATTGATTGTCATATAATAACAATTTATAAAGCCACATCCAAATATTTTTGTTTTCTATAATATCAATTGCATCATTAACAGTTGTAATTCTAAAAGAATTTGATAATGTATCACATCGTAATATGATATCAAAAATGCCTCCTGTATCATACAAACCAGTAGTGACAACATCGTTTCCATGTGTTAAATCATCAGAAAAATTCCAGTTATAAAATTCAATAGGATCAATTGCATTTCCAGATTGATCTACTTCTTCTCCACCATAGGTTCTTCCAGTAGAAGGATTTATTCCAGTTGGAATGCGAAAATAAATTAAACTGTTTGTAGGTGCTCTAACGGTTAATCCTGTAGTGGACTGATATGGTTGTGCATCAATATGTATTTCTGCAACATCTGGTGCTGGAAATCTTGCATCAATTAAATCTTCAAAAATTAAAGAATCAGTACCAAATTTATTTTTTATTGTATAATTTATAGTATAAACACCAGCTATTTCGTAAGTTTTTGTAATTATTTGATTTGCATTTGATGTTTCGTCTGAATCATTTTTATAATTGAATGTTTTTATATCTCCATCGCCAAAATCCCAAGTTGTTGTTATGGGGTTATTAGCATTATCTGTTGCTACTCTAAAGCTTAAATCTGTAAAATTAACAGTAAATGGTACAATTCCTATTTTTTTATTTGCTGATATCCAAGCTTTTGGTTTCAATGCAACACTTCTTAAGTAATTTATTCTTTCTTCTAAAGATCCTACTTTTGGAATTAATCCAACATCTCCATAAATGCCAGAAAATTTTTCAATATTTATAATTGAATCTTTGATAGCATTGTGATGTTGTGCTACAACATTCATTGTTAGTTTTGTTATTTTTGATTTTTTAGAAACATTTGGAAAGCCTTCTAGTATTTCAATGTTGTTGAAAGTGCTAGTGACATTATCTTTTGAATTGTAAAAAAAACTAATAGCTCTTTCATCAATTTCTGTACATTGATCTGTTAGCGTTATAATGCCACTTGATGGAAACATAGCCATTTCTGTTGCAGAAGCATTTGAAACTATTGTTGTATCCCCAACATTGTAGTCTTTAGCTAAGCTTGTTACTAACGAGTCTTTAACAACATAAGTATTTGTGTCTGTATCAATTATATCTGGATATGTAATTTTTGGTAATGTCATTTTAACTCACAATTAATTCTTGTTGGAGATAAACACTTTTCACATTTTGTGATTCTAGAGTATCTAAAAGATAAGGTTGATATGTACCAGGTTCTTGATATTGATGAGTTACAACATGGATGTTTGGATCTATATAATTTTCAGTTACACCATCACCAAATGAAAAGAATCTGTTTACTATATTTAAATCAGTTTGATCAACAAAAGTAAAGGTAGTTGGAGTAATACTTAATTTTTGGGCAGTTGATTTTGAAATGCCACCAACTCTAGGAATAACATAAAAGAAAGGAGCTTTTTGTTCAATGTTTGAATTTATATAATTTGCTTTTGTGATAATTCCTTGTCCACCTAAACTATTAATAACATTTAATTGAACAGTAAATAAGCCTTCTTCTCTATAAGTATGAATAGGGTTTTCTTCTGAAGAAGTGGAAGTATCTCCAAAATCCCAAAAATATTTATTGCCTTTACCAAGTGTGTAATTTTTAAAATTAACTTTAAATGGAGGGGAGCCAGATATAGGATGTGCTCTAAATATTGGTTTTGGATTTAAAATAATTGTTTCTAATGCATTCAAAATGCCATTTAAAGATTGCTCTAATGGTTCTGATTTTTTACCTAATTTATTTTCAATGTTTAATACAGCATCTTTGATGGAATTATGATGTTCTGCAAAAACCCCTGAATAAACTGGTGTGTCTTTTGGCCATTGTAAAATTCTACTGTTTTGAAATCCTCTAACAAGATCCATAAATGTATTGTCTGTTTTTTTAAAATAATAAACAAACTCACTTATTCCATCTTTTGATTTTAAAGATCCTATTTTTAAAATTCCTTGAGATGGAAAATTAGTGGCATCTTCAATTGTGATTTTTTTAGAACCCATGCCTATACCAATTTTCAATTTTCCTTCAGCTAAATTTCTAGCTTCAAATAATGTTTGATACGAATCAATATTTAAAGGGAAGTCAGACAAATATCCTGTTTGGTAATAGGGATCATATGATGATATTTTTTGTAACGACATAATATATTTATATTTAAACTCTATTTAATTTAATTGGTTTTTGTGTTTTCTTTGTTAACTTGCACAAGCTTGTCTTGTATGTTTTTTAATGAATTTACAAGTTGAAGTTTTATTTGATTGTTATCTGGCAAAGCTAAAACAGTTTTGCAAAGTTCTAAATCAGTTGGTAGGTTTAATAACAATCTCAAATTAATTTCTGATCCTAATTTTGCAGACCAAAGTTCGTTTTGAAGATTAAAATCATCCCAATTTTTAATTTTTTCTATTTTTTCTAATTCAGAAAAGTTTTTAACAAAGAAAATTAGCTCTTCTTCAATCATTCTTTTCTTTTTAAGTAGTTTTTCTTTTATTATATCTTTTTTATTGTTTGTTCTTTCTAATCTTTTTTTCTTTATTTCAACAATTTTAGATTTAAGGTGATTATTTTCAATTTTAATGTTTTTATTTAAATTTTTAATCTTACTTTCTAAAATTTTAATTTTTACTTCAAGTATTTCGTAATTTTCATCAAAATGTATGATTTCTTCTTCTAATGCTATTAAAGTTTCTAATCTAGGTGATATTTCTCTAACACATTGCCATAGCTTAGATTGAATTGTTGGTTCTTTTCCCAACACAAAATGTCCTAGTTGGTAGTAGGAATGCCTATCTTTAAGATCAACTGTTTTAAGAATATTTTCAGCTTGATCAGTTACTGTTAATTCGGTCAAAATTTAACTCCTACTATTGATTTAAAAGTTCCACCAAGTTTAATTGCACCATTTGCCCATAATAGTTTAATAACATCTTCAGGATTTTCTTTGCCGAAAAATCCAATTTCGTTGTAAAAATTTTTATTTATAAGTAAACATTCAATTGGGTTTTTTAAAAAATCCCATAATCTGTTTTTAACAGGAAAGATTATATCTTTTTCAGATTTAACAAAATCTGAAAATTTTCTTATAATTGATTTTGGCAAATGCAATCCACTTAGTACTATGAAACACCAATCTTTAGTACTTTGGGTAATTGCTTTGTCAAACAACACAAATTTTTCTTTGCTTTGTACAACTGTAAGTTTATAATCACAATCGATTTCCGTATTGGTAATTATTTGTTTGTCGTATTCTGCAAAAATATCTTTGTGGTGGAACAATGTTTCTTTGATGCTATTTTGATTGCCATCTAAAGAAACTACTGAAATACAAACATCTAATTTTTTTGGCCAATTAATCATAATAACTCCTTTTAATTTATTATTATAATTGATTGGCAATGATAAATCAATATAATTTATGGAATTAATGAAACATCAAAATCAATTTTGATTACATCATAAGGTGATAATGCATATTCCAAATAAAAACCAATTAAATCTACATTAACAGTAAATTTGTTAGATACCCATGTGTTAGTAGTATTTGGTTCATAAGAAGGCCTGTAATTTTCAATATCACTATAAATTTGAACACCATTTATGAAAACTCTTAGTGAATTTTCTATTATTGGCTTTGATAATCCAGTAGTATAGTTTCTATAATCGGGTACTAAATATGTTGATGTTGGAGTAACTGCGTAGTAATGTTGATGTGCAGCTTCTATAGGGAACTTCAGTTCTGCTGTAATATTATTTGGACTTGTAACTATCCATTCTAACGAGTTGCTATTATTAAATTTTATATTTCCATTTGGAAAATAAACAGCATTGCTAATGCTTTCAAACTCTATTGTTAATTTATTTGCTTCATTTTGGATTAAGTTTAATTTTTGTCTTTCGGACAATTCCATTCTTACATAATCAATACTATTGTAACTTCCATCTGTATGGTGTCCAATATTATGAAGTGTATTGTCAACTTCAGATGCAATTAAATTTCCATTAGCTGTTAAACTTTGATTTAATCTAGCTGTTAAGTCTAATCTACTACCAGCAGAAAAATTTAAAATTTCGGTATTTCTGTCAACTGCATCACTAATTACATCTTCACGAATTGCAATAGTTGAAATTGGAAGATTGTCATAAAGAAAGTGGTATGGTTCAATACCAGTAAATGTCGGTATCGGGAATAAATTAATATTTGGCATATTTTATTTATTACTTTTGCTTAAATAAATTACAAAATATTGATATTCCAACTGAATGTAATTTGAATTTGACTTGTTTTTGCTATTCCACTAAAAGTTGATAACGAATACAAATCATTACTTCCCATTTGCAGCCCAATTTCACTAATTGAATATCCATTGCCATCATTAAAGCCTAGTACTGCTGTAAAAATTGCTTGGCTTGAATTATTTGGATTTATCAAAGAATTAACTTGTTTTGTTGCTACTGTAATTCCGTACATGCCATTTTGATTTGCATTTACTGCTCTTGGAACACCGCCAACTTCACCACCGTTTCCAAAAAGCATGTTTTTTACGAAAAAAGGAAAAGCATACTCAAACTGTCCACTTGTATTAGAACAAGCTTGTAGGGTATGAGTTAAGGCCTTAATGATTGCTTCCCTGCCAGTTTTTAAAATGGCATTTTTGAAAGGCTTTATTGTTTTATTACCATTCTTATCTTCGATGGTAATTTCTCCATAGCCTATTGATTGAATGTTAGAATTAATTTCGCTCATGTTAAATTTCCTTCAAATGTTTGGCCATCAACTGTTTCTATTTTAAAACCAATATTTTCTTCTTGCTTTATAATATCATTGATCTTGCTATTTTCCCCTTGTTTTTCCAAAGAAGAAATAAAATTTGCTCCGAATGCAAATGAACTTGAATTACAAATGTTTAGCACCATATTATTTTCATCAACACCAGTTATTTCATCAAAACCAGTTTTATCTACGGAACAAACAGTAGAATTTTCTTGTGTGCTGTATTCATAGTCAATTTCAAAAAAATAATTTGTAGGTATGCTGCTCCAAGAAAATAAAATTTGGCCTGTGGAAAATACAATTTCTCCAGATATTACCCTAGAATAATTTGTATTAACATCGTTAAATTTAAAAATTCCAGAAGGACTTATTGAAAAAGTTTGAATGATTGATTGCCTGTAATATATTCTACCATTTACGCTTCCTGCTACAACAGGAGTATTTTCTAATGTAACATTGGTAATTTTATTAGTGTGATTTGCTTGAAAAGATTCATTTACAACTTTTTTATATTTATTATTCTGAAATGCATACTCATTTTTTGTCAATTGAATTGAGTTGACAGAAAGAGATGTTCCACCAGCTAATTGTGTTGTTAAATCTAGTTTTAATCCACCCAATATCAAATAATCTGTAGCTCCTTCTGAATAATAATCTTCTATTTTATATAAATTATCATCGATTACCAATATAAAGTTTTCTTTGAATTGATTGTTTTCAACAGCATCCACAGAATTGGGATTTTCAATTTCTAACATACTGGTAGGCTTCTCAATTACCATGCCTTTATAACTTAAATTACCAGTTGTTTCTTCTACAATTCTATTTAATACTTTGCCAGATTGACCTGTAACATTTCCATTATTCCAAGAACAAACCACAAATACATTTTCTTCAAAACCATATTCTACAATTTGATATTGTTCATTTAATAAAGAATAATAAAAGTAATTTCCAATTTTCAATCTTTCTTTAGCATCCCCAAAATTCCCATCGTTAACTGTTACTATTCCATTGTTAAAACAAAATAGATTTCCATCAAATGAAGTGTAAATCGAATCATTGTTTGAATTTAATAGTTCGTAGTTAATATTGTTTATACTTAATGATTGTGTAAGTGGGGGCAATGTATTATCATCTTTCAGCACAACACTTCCATCAGGATTAATTGCACTTATAATATAAACATTATAAGTACTTGGATAAGATGTATAATATTTTATTTTCCAAGGATTTAATGGGTTTGTTTCTTCTGATTCAACATTGTTATCTAATATATAATTTTTCAAGAAAACATCAGAGAATATGAAAATATTTCTTTGTGTGACATTTATGTCTGTGCCAGAATAAATTGCATTACTTAATCTATATGCAAATTGAGATTGATTTATTGGTTGTGTTAATAAAGCTTGTTCGTAAATCTCAATGTAATTCTTTTCTGGATTTAATACAGTATAAACTCCTTGATTTGGAGAAGGTGATAAAATTTCTAAATATGTATTTGGTCTATTGGTAACAGTCAAATTTGCAAAATTAATCAAGGGAGAATAAAGAACAATTTTTTGATTAAAGCCTATAACTGAATCAGTTCCTAAATTAATTTGTGAAGCAAGTACTGATCTAGTCACTTGTCTTGTTGTTAATCCTAAAAACATATCTCTGTTGAAAAGTGTTTGTGGATAATTAGCTAAAAGATTTTCTGTTCCAAAATAACTTATTAATATTTCAATGTTTTCTTCTGGAGGAAGAATGTATTCATTTAATAATCCAGAATAATTTAACGAATGTAATATTGCATGAAAAGGTTTGTTTTCTTTTATTACTTGAAGAGCTTCATTAATTCTTTCTGGATTTAAATCTTCAATAGTTAAATCACAATTGAACAATGTTGTAATAAATCCACTACAGGGGTCAATAAAATTTTTATCTATATCACATGGATTATTACTATCTCGTAACGAACCATTGTATTCATCCATGTTATAAATGTTTTCAGAATAAGCAAAATCAGTTCTAATTTGACCAAAAACTATTGGTTCGTTAAAAGGATTTTTATTTGGAATAACTTCATTTAAGAAAACATCATCTTCTGCTATAACTTTTGCATTCCAATTTTTAGGAGGATAGGTAACATTTAAATCATCCCTGAAGTCTGCTAGAGATAAATATCTCAAATAGTTTTCTATAGTTTGCTCAACAGGATCATTAATTTGTTTTATTTGGTACAATATTTTTATTGTGTCTGTGTTTTTGAGACTTGGCCCAGTCCATGTTAAAATACTTAAAAAATTAAATGTTTCAATGCTGATATAACTTAAAGGTTGTTCTATGAATTCTCCAGAACCTTCTCTAAGATGTACTTTAAAATTATCAGAATTTATTGGCAAACTTACTTTAGACAATTCAAATTCAGTTTGAGGATTTAAAATATAAAAGACATCTGTCCAAGTATATTTTGAATACACTTGATACAATTGTGTGAGTTTTTCTAAATTTATGCCAGCATCTCCAAGTGCTGATTTTAATCCTTTTAATGTTCCCTTCATTTTAAAATTAGGAACCGCTTTTGCTATTTGTCTTCTCCACCTAATTGGATCATTTGATGAAAAACTTAATCTGTAAAGGTTTCCTAAATATGCAAGAAAATATTCTGGAATTAAGTTGTAATCCAGCAATCCTGAAATATTATTTGTTAAATTTTCTAATACGGCAAAAGAATCGCCAACTGCTAAATTAAAATTATTTAAAACTTCTGGAGATATGTCTGTAGGACTTAATTGTTGTTTGTAAACTTCTGGCATATACCTGTTTAGCAAATCAGGATATTTGTTTTTATCTGTTATAAAATTAGCGGGAATTAAATATTTGTAAGAATCAGAAGATAAAGAAAAAAACAAACTAGATGATAATTTTTGTAGAGAAACATTAGGTCGCCAATTCCAAGCTAAAAAATAATCTCCTTCTCTCAAATTATCTTTTTTAAATTTTAATCTAAAGTGGCCATAAAGTATATTGCTGTTAACATCATTGACTTTATAGAGAATAGAATCATTTGGATTACTAGATTCCCATACTGGATTTTCTTCTGAACCGAAAACAGCAACAGCAATTAAGTTGTCAAATTGCAAATTTGAAAAATTACTTGAATTTAAAAGTAATGCCTTAGCTGTTTTTAATTCATTTGCATAATCAGTATTTTCTGGATCAGTACAAACTAATTGTGCTTTTTCCAAGTAATTTTTTTCTAATTCTGGCGAAGCAGTATTTGCAGATATCTGTGTGTAAAAATCATTGCTGAAATTTCTTTCAACAAAGTAAACTTTTACATTTACAATTTCAAATGGATCAGCATTAAAACAACAATTTACATCTGGGGTGTAAATGTCAAAAATTATTGTGTCAGAAACTTTAGGTTTTTCGTAATAATATTTTTCGTTCATTTTCACACATATGTAAAAGAAATGGTAGTGTTTTCTGGTCTTATTATTTCATAATATTTTGTTGTGACTAATTTTAAATTAGATTCAGAAATTGTATTGAATGAAATTTCAAAACTTTTGGGTTGTTTGAAATCTGAAAGAGATTGTATTATGTCTACATCACTTAAAGATTCACCATAATCCCAATTATTTAAATTGAAAAAGATGTCAATTTTAGATTGCATTGATGCTTTTAATTCATCTTCAAATTTTTTGTAAAATCTATCTACTGTAACTTCTATTAAGACATCAACTAGAAGAATTTCTCCATCTTTGATGCAGATAGAATCTGTAAACATTTTAACATCATCCAAAGCATCTGTAAGTTCAGATTTAAATTGACTATTGGCTTGTTGTAAATTATTTAATCCTGATTTAACTAAGACAAAATAATCAATTATATTTGCAGCACAACCATAATTTCTCAACACAGGATTGCATTTTCCCATAATACCATTGAAATTTGTTCTGAAAAGATTTCCATAAGATTTATAATCTTGACCTGAAACTGTTCTGTTTTGAGTTCGTAAGTAAAGGGGAATTTTTTCCCTTATGTCTTCAACGCTATCTCCTGATGATCCAAATTGACCAGCTGTATAATTTGTAAATGTAACAGGAACACTAGATGGCACTCCTTCAGGATTTACCAATGCTTCTATTGTTGCATAATTTGTAACAATATCTCCATTTATTGAACCACCAATTCTAAATTGAACAGAAATTTTAGTTCCTAAAGGTGGAATTAATCCACCCTTACCAGTTCCAAATATAACATTTGCACTATAATCAGAATTGTACTCGACAATAAATTCTTTGTTTGCAATTCCAGATGTAAAGAAATCAACATTTTGCCATTCTTGTCCATCTATGAAAACTCTCACAGAATTATCAATTATACTTGTGAAATTTAAAATTAATACTTGATTTATTTCACCTGTTGATGTGTATGAACTTGTAGTTGTTTTTCCAGCAACACCTACAATATTTGAATTAATTAAAGAGCCAGCTTTTAATACTATAGGCTCATCATAAATTGGCCTGTTTAAAGAATCAGCAGGATATAATTCATATGTTAATGGTGCTCCATTTGATACAAGATTAAAATTATAAGGTGCTTCAATTACTAAATCAGCATTTTGAATATTTGTAATTCTTGCTGTAAACAAAGCTTTAGAACCAATTGGCCCTTGTGGTTTGTATCCAACTAATTTTGCCAATCTGAAAATATTATCTAGTTCTGTTACAGTATCAATGAAAATTTCATTTGCAATTTGATCCATTTTAAAAGACAAAGTATCTGCCAGAAATGCAAAATTTTCAATTAGCATAATGGCTAAGCTAGATTCAACAAAATCATTGAAATTATTTCCAAATTTTTCTTTTACAAAATTTATTAACCTAGCTTTCATCGAATAAAAGTCTTGATTTGTATAATTCAAGTTAACAATTTTTGTTTGTTGTGGTATATCACCAATATCATAAGGATTGATAATTTCACATTTTTCTTGCATTTTTCTATCTTTCTGTTGGCAATTCTAAAACTAAAACTTCAACATAACTAATATTACTTGGATCGAAAAATTTTATTAAAATTTTCAATACATGACTGTTATCGTTTAACTCAGATTCATTCTGCGTTCTTGTAGTATCATTATAACCATTACTTATTTCAATTTGAGATACTACTATCCTTGGTTCCCATAAAGTAATAGCTTTTTTAATCAAATTTTCAGCTTCAAGCCTAACATATTCATCATTTGGCTTGAATAAAAGCTTTCTTAATCCTGTTCCATAATTCGGCAACATGACTCTTTCACTAGGATTTGTCAATAATAATTGAATTAAATCAGATTTTAAAGTGGATATACCTTCTTGGGAAAACAAGTATCCAAGGGAATTTCTAGATATCGGATAAGGAGCACCTTTTAGTATAAAATTCATATGTCTTTATTTAGGTAAAAAGTTAATAAATTGTTAATTTATTTAACTTAAATGTATATGTTTTATTATAGTACCTCATTAATATTTTGTGCCATTCCTGTTCTTTCTGTTGTTGTATTTTGTGTTGGACTGACAAGATTGCCTGGTTCATCATTTGTTTGAGTTTCCTGATTTTCTTCATCTTGTTCACCATTATCATCACCAAACATTTCTGAAATTGGTGCTATCATAGTGAAATTAACTAATGCAGCATCTAAACTACAACTCGCAAAAACACGATCACTTATTCTTAATTTTCCACCTAAATAAACAATAATTGGTGCTAAACAAAATGTATCTTCGCCTTCTGGAGTTTTACAATCACCTAATCCAGCTAATATAAATGCATATCTGTTAGACATGTTAAAGAAATATTCATTTGCTCGTATGTCCATGTTCTCTGTACTGCAAAATCTATCTTTTGTGACTAAACTGATCTTATCTGATGGGTTTTCTGTAGGCTCTCCTACAACTTCAATAGTTTCGTCATAACTTGTATGAACATAATAACCCCCTGCTCTTAAATAAATATAACCTGGCCCTTCTGGTGTTTCTTGAAAAATTTCAAAATGTGGCCCTCTTTTTTTATTGTCTATTTGAGGTGCAAGTATTCTAATAAATTGTTTTTCAGTTTTTTTCTGATCGTTAAAATCAGCCATGAAAATTTCTAATCCATAACCACTTCTGCATTGAATGTATGCTTTTTTAGAATTATTATTTGGTATTCCCCCTTCCATTCTACATGGTTCTTTTTGATCAACAGTTTCATCGCACATTCTAAAAAGATGTCTGGAAGTAGATTTTATATGTACACCTCTTTCAGTTCCACCTAATCCAGGGCATTCGCTTTCTGTATGATCTCCAAGAAATATTTCATTGCCCAAGGCAGTTTTCAAATTTATACCATTTAATTTATTTCTTACTAAAGGCAATTCTTCATAATCAAACATTGAAATTGAATGACCAGTAGCACTTTTCCAATAACTTCTTCCTAAATATTTATTACTACAACCAAAATCAAAACTTTTTAAACTTCTTTCCCAATCAGGAATTCCTCTTGGCTCTTCAACGCTATCATCCATTACAAAAGAATGACCTGAAATAGAAAGAAATTGAATTCCAGATTGGGGTAAATCACATTTGTTATTTTGTGGAGTACCTGGCCCTTTATATGGTCTACATTCATTTTTAGCTTTAAAATATGGATTGCTGCCTCGTTGTCGTTGTTCTAAGGGAGTATCTGGCTGTCCTCCAATTATGTCTGCACCACAAGGAGCACCTTTTTCCTCTTTTTGTGGAGAATTATAATATCCTTCATCGAAATAACTAAAAGTTTGTTTTGTATCTGCTGTTCTTTGTAATTCTTCTAAGGATATATTAAATGTTTGCTTAGTAACATCTTCAGAAGGATTTGGATCTGTTGCATTTTCAATACAATTTGTACTTCCACCTCTAGAACAATCTTTAAATGCCCATTGACCGCCATAATGCAAATGATCATCTTTAAAACACATCCATGCACCACATCCTGACATTAATTCCATTCGTTTCCACTTGCGATTACACTTAGCATCTCCATCAACCATTTTCAACATGTGTTTTTCTGGTGTTTTAAAACCATAAATATTTGGAAAAGTCATTCTTCTTGCAGCATTGACATTTAAATCTATGTCCGTTGTGCTATTTATATCGTATCCATTGTAACTTTCTGTATTCCAAGGTGGAAAAACTTGTGAACCATCATCTGGGCCAACATAATAATTATTTCTTTTGCCAGAATATAACAAATCCCATTCAGGAACAGAAATTCCAAAATTTTGACCATTTGGCCCTCTGTCTCTAACCCAAGTTGTTCCAAGATAATAAGCAGCTTTTCTATTTCCATGTTCAAATATTAAACAAACACATGAACCAGCAGGAGGAACCCAATTTGCACCAGAGTCATCAAATCCACCAAAAGTACTAATAGGAAATGCCCAAGGTAATTGTTTTATTTTAACTGTTACTGGATTGTGTAAAATTGGTGTAAAAAATCTTACTCTGTTTTGTTTCCAAATATCAAATGTATCAATAACTAATGCTAAATAAAGTCCTTCCAAAGTTACATTTTGCTGAATTGTGTTGTAATTCCTAGCAATAGATGCTTGAATGTTAGTTCCTAGCATTTCATTAGATTTTGACAGATTTTTTTCTAAAGATATAATTCTTTCATCATGATCAAAAACTGTTTTCCCCAAGCCTTGATTTTCACTTGCCATTTTTCATTCCTTAATTTTTAAATATTAGTCTAAGAAATCTGAACCATTCATTTTCTGTAATTTTAAAGTAGTAATAAAATTTCCTTTGGTGATATTGTGAGAAGCTTCAGATACCATATAAGCACCAGAAAGAATTTGATTCACAGGTGGTTCTGCTAAAAATTCACAATCCCCATTTGATCCATTTTGTTTGATGCAAAAAGGATTTATAAATATAACTTGAATAAACATTTCTTGAATTATATTTAAAACTCCTGTGTAAAAAGGATCTCCAATTATATCCATAGTTGCGGTAATAGGTGGAAGTCCTTCGATAATCTCAGACGCAGCTAAATTAACAGAAACAGATGAGGTTAATTGATTTACAACTTGACTCGGACCTCTAAAATTTAAATCTCCAGAATTTGTTGGTATTTCTGTTTGTCTTCCGTTTGAAGAAGGTCTTTGTCTGTTTTCAGAATTTCCAGTTTGTTCATCAAGATTTACTTCGCAAATATTTATTCTTTCAGGAATAGTTGAAAAAGCATTTGGCCCACCACCACCTCTGCCAGCAAATTGTTTATCATCATCTTCTGCCATCTCATCTATTTGGCTTAAGGTTAATCCATTTATTTCTGGAGTAAACTTTAAAACTCTAGTACAATCTCCAGCATTCACAATATAAGTTTTAGTAGGGCATCTTCTTTTTTCTTGAGAACAAGGATTTGGATTAATATCTTCAAGAACTACCATAGATGGATTTTTTGTTTGATTTGGAAAAACAAAAGAAGTTGCTTTGTCTTGGTCTGTTACAAAAGAAAGCATGATTTTTCTTGCAGCATCTGTGTTAATTAATTGATCTGGATTCCAAACACCATATGGGCCTAATTTTCCACCATCTGATTTTCTGAAATCCCATTCTGAAAACCCTTTGCCATCAGCATTTAATCTTAATTTAAGCAAGCTTAAATTTGCTTGACTTTCATCACATCTTTTGCCAACCATATCTTTAAGCGAAGGCCATAATTTTCTTTTTTGATCTTCTGATCCTTCTATAACTTCGTTTCGGAATAAATCCATAGAGTCTGCAACAAAAGTAAAATCTAATTCAATTTTGTAATAGCCTTCTTCAAATTGAAATTTGCCAGTAGAAAAAAGACAATAAAGATACGGCCCTAATTCTTCATCAGTATCTTCAGTTTCAATCGTTGGAGCATTATTTGATGTGCTAATATCATTTTTAGATGTAATTCCAGTATCACAATCATGAAAAATCCATCCAACATTAATAAATCCGTCTAAGTTTCCCAAATAATTATCGTCATAGTAACATTGACTTGATGGAATTAATCCCAATAGGGTTTCCACATCAGTATAATCACAGGTAACAATTGTAATTGTTCCTGCCATCCCACCTTCCTTGCCACCCATAACATTTAAATTACAAGATTCAATAACTGCTTGATTAACTGCTCCCTCATTTCCTACTTGGAAATGTTTTCCTTTAAAAACCAATTCAACAAAAGGTGTATAGACAGCATGGTCAGGTGGTTGTTGAACATCCCCTATTCCACAATTTAAACCAGATTTTGTTGCTAAAAATTCAAAACTTCCACATGCCATGTATTATCCTATCGCTGGAATTCTAATTGTTATGCCTGATTTAAATTCCTTTATGTCTTTTATTCCATTAAATTCCATAATTCTCCACCAATAATCAGAAAATCCATACGCAACTTGAGATACTAAATCAGGTCTGTATTCGTTGCTAGAATTAAGCTTAATAAATTTATCTCTACTAGTGGCAGCAATTGCTTTTCTTTTATAAGTTGTAAATGTAGTTTTTTGATTATCGCCATAAAATATAACTTTTGATCTTGAGTATCTACTTAAAAAATCTATAAACCTTCTAGCTTTTAATTTGGTATATATAATTTTATTGGCCATTTTAACCTCCTGTACTTATGATTTTATTTGCACCTGGCAATGATGAATTTGAATATACAACCTCAAATTGCAAGTCAATGTCAAATTTTATTGGAATAAAAGATGTTTCATCACCACTTACTGAATGCCAAACAACATCTGTTGGGAATTTAACACTATAACTTTTCAAAATAACACACACTTCTTCATCCGCAATTATCTTGCCACATTTTATTTTAGCTATCTTAGGAGGAACAACAGGCAGAGAATCACCTACATCAGGATAAGTTAAGCTCTCTAAAAGTCTTAAATTTTGCAAATTTGCTACAATTCTTTCTTCATCTTCTCCATAAAAATGAACAGTCCACCCAATTTGCCTAGATTCACCATGTGAGAAAACTTTTATTGGCATTGATCTACCAATGCCATTCATATCTGCATATGTTGCTGATTTTCCATCAGTTATGTCTGGAAGAATGTACATATAGATGAATGTGTCATTAACTTTTATGTAGCAATCATTTAAATCTACTAATTTTCCTGTTGCCGTTGTAGCTTTCAATTTTTCTCCTGTTTTGATATTTATCAGTATAAAATAAATTATGGATAACTTTAAGATAATAAATAAAAAAAATTTTAAGAAATATATTAAGAAATGTTTTTTTTGCAATGAAGATAATTCTAGTATTTTAGACATTCATAGAATATTTGAAGGTAAAGATGGTGGCACATACAACACAATTAATGTTTTAGTTGTTTGTTCTAACTGTCATCGAAAGATACATTCAAATCAAATAAAAGTTGTTAAAAAACATAAAGCTTACAATTCAAAGTGTAACTTTATTGTAGAGTGTTTTATTAGCGGAGAAGAATTTTGGTTAGATTGTGATTATTAACCTAATGAAAATCCACCTGTAGCTGGTGCTATTGTATTATTGCCCTTAATATAATCAGATCTATTCATAGTTCCAGTTTGTAATTTAGCTGAAAATTTTCCTTTGTAATCTTGCAAATTACTATTTTGATCAAATGGACTTTGATCAGCATTATTTCTAGAGGGAACTGATATGTTTAATGCTTTTAATATATTGCCTAAAACATTGATAATATCAGTTTGTTTTCCATTTATTTCATCATTGATATCAGTAAGTTCTGATAATTCATCAATATTTTCTGTGCTTGGTTTAGAAGATTCTTGCATTTGTAAGTTTTGGGAAAACATATCTGTACTTTTGTTCTCAGGCATTTCTGCATTAGTAGCTGTAGAAACTTCTCCATTATTTATTTTAATATTCCCCAAAGAATTAATTTCATTTATTTTACTAACATTTTCTGTCATCAATTGAAGTATTTTGTCTAATTGTTCCCCAAAATTTGTCAATGCACTTTCTAAAGGACTTAAGCTAATAGCTTCTATATCAATGTCTTTAAATATATCTGTTAATGAAGAAACATCAAATGCTGGCATTTCATTCATTGTTAATTTGTTGATGTTATCTTGCATTGTATTGATGATTCTATCTAATTGGAATCCAAGATTTATCATTGCATTTTCTAAAGGATCAGCATTAATAGCATTTGTATCAACATCCTTGAATATATTTGTTAATGCTGATACATCAAATGATTTAATTTGATCTATTAATTTTTCAAGTGCTAAAAGTTTTTCTAGATTTTGAATTGTTCCATCAGAAATACTAACAAAAGTTCCCTTGAAGAAATCATTATTAAATATTTCAGCTAATTGACTAATCTTTTCAGAAGCATCATTGCCATATTTTGTGTCTATGTAATTTAAAAGTTCTTCCATGCTGTTGAAAAATCCAATAAATATTGGCCCTAAATTTGAACATAAAGTAGCCAAAGAACTAATCTGAGATGATGCTTTTGCTAATAATTTAGGACTTGCTGAAACCATCAACAAAGGTGCAACTACTCCTTGCATGATAAAACTTAATAAGCCAATAAAAACTGTTCTAAAGGATTCGCCTTTTGCTCCAAGCTTTGCACCTAAAGATGCATCAACCGATTCTAAGTTTTTCATTAAATCAGGTAGTTTAGTACTTAAATTTTCAATTAAACTTGGCAATGCATTTACAATTGTTGCAATACTTGTAATTTTCTTTGCTATTTTATCAAGAGATTTGCTTGAAATAGGTATTGCAGCAAGTGGTATAATAAAATTATTGTATAAACTAACAACAAATTCAGGTAACTGCTCTCCAAATTCTTCAAGTTTAGCACTTACATCTTGTATGAAAGTAAGATTGCCATTATCTACTTTCATTAGTTTTCCAATACAATCATTAACATTAGTTATCAAAACAGGCAAATCTTTTGCTATAGTACTAACAGATGTTAGTATCGCAGCTGTTTTTGTAAGTTTCTTAGGATTTGTAACTTTATTTAAAATTGAAAGTGGTTCAATAACATTTTGTATCAATGCTATAACAAAATCTGCTATCAAATAATTTACTGGCCCACTATTTTTAAGCTCTCCATATAAGGTTTGTACATTTGGGCCAACTTCTTTTAATTGTCCAATTTTAGCTGATGCTGCTTTTATTGTGGCAGGATCAAGGTCTGTTCCCAATATAGTAAACAATGAAGTTAATGCAGAAATTGCTTCACTTGTAGCTTTAAGTATTTTTGCAATTTTTTCAACTTTTTTAGGATTGATGCTAATTGTAGATTTACTAAATGGTTCTATTAAATTTTTAATTATGAAATTTGGCAAGCTTGACATTATTTGGCCAAAGTCACTTGTTCCTTTATCTGAAAGAGCATCTTTTAAATAATTAGCAACAGATACAGTTTTTTTAATTCCTTGTGTGTCTATTGTAACAACTTCATCGTTTAAGTTTGATGCAATTATACCTATGCTTTCTAGCAAACTAGAAACTTCTCTTATAATTGTTCCATATCCACCTAGTATTTTTGTTGCTTCAGTAAAATCTTTTTCACTTATATTAATTTTTTTAAATCCTGAAACAATTTCAGAAAACTTTGTAAGCAATGGAACAAAATCACCATCGAAAAATTTTCTAATAGCGGTAATATTTTCAGCTATGGTTGGTAATTTCTTTTCTATTGCTGCAATAGGAGTAGAAGTTTGACTACTTCCAGAAGGATAAACTTGTTCTGTTTTTGCAACTTCTTGTTTTGCTTCATTTAAAAAAGCAAAACAAGAAGTGAACTGATTTATAACAGTAGAAATAGCTTTGGAAAAAGCAATAAACGAAGTAAAATCTAATTTTGGAATGTTAGGAATTCCACCAATAAAACCTTCAATTTCTGAGAAAAAAGAATCATCTAATATAGAACTTTTAATATTTGCAATTGAAGTTTGTATTGATTTTTTAATATTTTCTAAATCTGCTAATTCTATAGGTTTAAAGTTTTTAATAGTTTGAAGAAAATTAGCATCAAATATAGTAATTAAATCTTTGAACGAACTCATGCTTTTGGTTACTAGCATTAATTTATCACCAAGCTTAGATATTTTGCCTGATGCATCTTCTCCACCAGCTTCAGTAGTTAAATCTGTAATTGCTACATTTAAATCTCTGTTCATGTACATTATTGTTTTTAATGCTTGCCATGTATTATTTGATGCTTCTGAAAATGCTTCATTATTGTCATAATATTTTGTAGCAAACATTGCCTTGTTTTCTGTAACAAAATTAATACTTGGCATAATTTCTTTTTGAAATAATGTTAAAAACTCTCCAACTTTTTGAAAGTTTTTTGACACTAACATTAATTTGTCGCCAACACCAGATATTTTTCCTGATGCATCTTTTCCAGTCTCTTCTTGAAATAATGTATCGAATGCTACATTTAAATCTCTATTGATATACATCATGGTTACTAAGGCTTGCCATATGTTTTTTGATGCATCAGAGTATGCAATTTTATTACCAGCTTCATCTACATCAGAATAATATTTGGTTTCAAACATTGCCTTATTTTTTTCAACAAAATCAAGACTCGGCATAATATCTTTTTGAAAGGATGTAAAAAACTCTCCAACTTTTTGAAAGTTTTTTGATATTATTGCTAGTTTGTCATAGACTTTATCTAGAGAATTGCTTTTATCGGGATTCATTCCTACCAAACTACCAATTTCAGTATTTATAATATTATTGATGGCAATTAAATTTTTAAAGAGTATATGGAAATTATGTACCATATCAGATTGCTCTTTGTAAATTTTAGTTGGGCCACCACGAAAAAACCCCTGTAAACCACTATAGTGATCGGTTTTTGTATATTCACCCATCATTAACATTTCTTTACTTTTTTCAAATTCCTTCATCGGCCCTGCAATATCATTGTTGAAGATGGTTATTAAAGTCTTCAAAGAATTCATTAATTTGCCTAAATTTTCAGCCATTGCAGTAACAGGCCCAATTGAAACCACATTTACATCTTTGTATTTCTTTGAAATTTCAATCAAGGCTTTTGAATTATCTAAAATATTTTCATAGAATTTGGTTAGTTTTGATTCAATTTGTTTTGTTCCAATTTCTTTGGTTGCAACATTTTTTGGAACAGCTACTGGTTGTTCTGATACTCTGCCTCTATAGCTACCATCTGTGTTGTACATTTCATCGCCAATGGTAAAACCATATTCTTTTTCTTTCTTTGGTTCTATTTTTATTGGTTTCAAAGCATCTTGCTTGTCAATCCCAGCCATCAAGGTATTTATTTGTCTCATAGATTCAGCTGAACTTGCAACTGCTTTTGTCAAAACTGCTATTTGTTCAATTTTGCTGGCTGTTGATTTCAAATCTATATTTGATATTTTATATTTTCTTGTAGCATTTAAACTTGCTTCAACATTTTTAAAAACATTATCTAACACTTTTGGCAAATTGTCATTGCCAAGACTTTTATTTAATTCTTGTAAGTTTTTAGTATTTAAATGTTTTCCAAATTCACTTGAGTTTGCAGTAAATTCAGAAAAGATATCTGCCATAGATTTAACAAGGTCTAAACTTTCCTTTACTTTAGCCAAAGGAATATTTTTAGTAATTTCATACATTTCGTGTGAAATAGTTGCAGTTGCAATAATAACTGATGTAATGGAAGATTTAACATTTTCTATTATTTTTGCAGCCTTGGCAAAAGATGCTTGTGCTTTTTCAATTGTGTCAAAAGATGAACTGTTTACAATTTGGTCTAATGAAGCAAGTCCATTAAACAATGGTAATGCTGTTGAAGAAAATGCATTAACAAATTCATTTAATTTTTTAAAATTTGAAGGATCTATGTTTTGTAAAGAAGACAATAATTTAGGACTTGCTATAGCAAGACCAGCTATTACAGCAAAACAATTTTCTAAATGTCCTGCAACTACTTCTGGTGTGTCAGCTTTTCCAATTGAATTTGATGCAGTTTTTAAACTTTGATATCCTGGAGCTAAAGCAATTGCTTCATCTGCTATTGCTTTAATTGCTTTGCCTAAACCTTTTGGCGATTCTGAATATTTTTCTAGTGTTGTAGCACTTTGTTTAATAATTTCAGGAGAAATTCTATATTTGCTTTCTAAGTTTTTTATTACTTGTGGCACTTCAGAAAGAACTGAAAACAAACTATCGATGACAGCTTTTATGGCAGCAATAGGGCTTGCCATATTATCACCACCAGTAAAAAGTTTCATTACCCATCCTATACCTTGGCCAATTCCAACAGCAACACCACCTACAAGACCACCAACGCTAACACCAGCTAATCCTGCTGCTGCTGCTGCTACATATCCTATTAATTTTGCACCAGGCCCAAGAATTGCTGATAAGCTGTCTACAGCTTTAATTAGTTCACTTGGACTTACTGGCATTTTACTAATTGCATCTACTCCACTTTTTCCAACTTCTCCAATCCATTCAACCATTCTGCTTATTGAAGCTGCTACTCCAAATCCTGGCAGGAATGATACAATCTTATCAAGCCCAACAGATAAAGTTCCAATCAGACCACCAGCAAATCCTGCTAATACAGCAGTTCCTGCTGCTGCTAATGCAACTGAAAACTTAGCAATATTATAAAATATAGAAGTGCATTCAGCAGATGTTTTTTCAATTAATGGTATGTCCATTGAACTAGTAGTATCTGCTAGTTCTTCTATTCCCATAGCCAACCTTAAAAGAACTCCAGATAAAACTATAAATAGCACAGCCCCTATTGCTAAAGCAGCAATGAGTGTTCCACTAGTTCCTATTACACCATATCCCAAGGCAGTCATTGGTGCAGCTGCTGCAATCATAACTAAAGACAAAACACCAACACACGCAAATAAAATGCTTAATTTTTTAGTGGTATCTATTAGTTTATTTTCATCTATTCCTAATTGATCTACTACTCCAGATAAGTAATTTAATCCCAATCCTAAAAGTCCAACAGCAACACTCATAGCTAGAAACATTCCTGCTCCTGCTGCTAAAGTTGCAAATGAACCTTTATTAAAAACAGTCATCATTTTGTTCATTGTTTTTAAAATTAAAGAAAATGCTAATATTTCTGTTGATAAAAATATTGTGGCAGCAAAAAGAATTCCTATTTTCTTGGTTACTGCAATTATTTTTTCTTCATTTATTTCAATTCCTGTTTTTTGAAGCAACATCATTGCCCCAAATATAATTCCAGCTGCAAGTAAAAGACCTCCTAGTCCAAGTGCAAAATTTCCTGCATATCCTTTAAATGCTCCACCATTAATAACACCGCTTTTAGGTGGATTTGCTGAAGCAGCTGATATTTTTCTCGCTGGCATATTTCCAGATTTTTTACTTACTCTTGTTGTTGGTGTTGTCTTTAAGTTATCTGCTCCTGTTAATGCAGCAGTTGTTGCACCTTTTCCTGCACCTTTTCCAAAACCATTTCTTGCATAGCTACTAGCAGCTATTATTGCCACACTCGTAGCAATAACTCCTAAAACACCAGCAGAACTCATAAAGGCAGATATGGTTCCACTAGTACCTTTCATAATTTCTGTTTTTATTTCTTGTAAATATTGATTTGTTTCAGTAAGTGCATCTAATTGAGTTTTTTGTTTAGTTGCATTAGTTGTTTCAGCTTTTGATAATTTCGCAGTTAATTCTCTAAAAGAAGCTGGATTATCTAATGCTTTTTCAATTTCTGAAGATGTAATTCCTAAATTTTTCTTAGTTGCAGTTTCAATTCCTTTTATTGCTTCTTGTAAAGCACCTCTAATAACTTCTTTATTTGTTCCTTTTAGTCCTAAAGATTGCAAATCTTTTTCAAATTCTTTTCTTCTTTCACCAAACTTTGAAAGAGCTTCATCCATGTTCTTAGCCCCAACTGCTGCTTTATCAAGTACAGTAAGAGTTTCTAAAGATTGATTTGTAGCTAGTCTTCTTTTTTCTTCTAATGCAGATGTTTTTTCTTCCAAGGTTAAATTTGTTTTTAATCTTTTTTCAATATCAGCAACTCTATCACCATAGCCTTTACCAGCTTCGGTAAGTGATTCAACCACACCTCTGACTTCACCTAATTCAAGTCCAAATGCAGCTTTTAAGTTCAAATTAAGCTTCATTTTTGCAGAATCAGAAAGGTTGTCGATTGCATCCATGCTCTCAACACCAAATCTTTTAAGCACATTTGTAACACCTTCACTCAATGCTTTGATGCCTTCTTTACTTCTTGTTAGAACACCTTTTTGTAAATCCCCAACTTTTCCAACACTTGCAGCAGCACTAAACAGTAAACTTTTTGTTTGATTTGATGCTGTAAAGAATAAATTAGTGGTACTACTTGCAGCTTCCAATAAAGTTTTTGCTTGCTCTGTTACTCCAAGTTTTTCTGCTGCTGCTATGCCTTGTGTTACATTTTTTACTGCTGTAGCTGTTAAGGTAGATGCTTTTCTCATAACATCTATGATTGATTGTGACGAACTCATTGCCTGTTGTAGATTTTTACCTGTTAAGCCAGTTTGTTTGGCTATATCTCTCATTCCTCTGCCAACATCTGCCAATTCCCCTTCTGTCAATCTTCCAACTTGATAAAGATGATTAAAGGTATCAAATAGGTCACCAGCTTCTAGCCCCAATTGTTTTTCTGTTGACAATTGTGCTTCTGTTAAATTAACTAATTTTTCTTTGTATTTAACTGCATTGCCATCAAGTCTAACACCAGCCTTCATGTATTTAATTAAATTTTCTTGAGCTTGTTCTTGAGATGCACCAGTAACTTTAGTTATATTTTCTAAATCTTCTAAGGTTTTAAATAAGTTTTGGTTTGCTGATGTAACATTTCCAGTTTCATAAAGTGCTGCTCTTACTTCTTGTGTGTATTTTACTTGAGCACCTACACCCTCTAAAACTGTACCAACTAATCCTCTGTATCCAGTATTTAAATTTACAAGTTGTTCGGCAGCATATTTTAAATTAGTTACTAGCCCTTCCATCAAATTTTCATTTCCAACAAACAATTGATTTCCGCTTTCAAAATTCAATTTATTTTTTGGTTCAACTTTAGAGGATCTTTCACGACCTATTCTTGGGTCACCATAGCTTCTAGGTTTTTGACTTTGTTGTTTATTAAATGCATTTCTCAGCTTATTATTTGGATCATTTTTTTGAACTTTATTATGATCTTTAGATTTCTTATTAGGATTAGCTTCTTTGGTTGCAGTATCATTTAATTTCTTGATTACTTCTGCTACTTTTTCAACATACTTTTCTGATTTTTTCATTTCAACAAGAACATCTCTGTTTACTTTAAGTAGTTCTTCTAATAAAGCTTTAACTCCAAGATTAGCTGGATTAGCTTGTGGTTGAGCTTGAGGTGGTGAAACACCACCAAGAATTTGCTGCATTACTGCATTTACATCAATAGGGCCAAGAGGTTGTTTTGCCATAATTAATTATTCTCATTAATTTCTTTTACTTTTACATTAGTCTTTCTATTTATTTGTTTGTCAACATCTGCTTGTATTTCCTTGTTTTGTTTTGTTTTCATTGTTGCTTTCAATCCCATCATTTGAAGCATTTTGTCGCAATCCAAATATTTTAAGCTCTGAACACCATTTCCTTTATAAACTCTAAATCCTTTAATTATATATGCTTTACCCTTTAGCAAAGGATAACCAAGTGCTTTATTTTTACATGCATTTATTTCTTTTGGTGACAACAATCTTTTAATGTCGTTATAAGTTAAATAATGAATGTTTATTCCAACTAATACATTGTTCTTGTTATCAACCTTAGTTACCATGACTGTTGGGTTAGGGTCATGCTTAAAAAAACTATATTTAAAGGAAACAATGCTTCCAACTTTAATTTGGTTAATTGCCATTAATTTTTAGAATATATTTGATTGGAATAAGAATTACTTGCATCCATGTTTCTGACTACAATAGAGCCAGCTTTATCACTACCACTAGTTCCATCAATTACTTTACCCATCAAATCATCTTCTGCTACTTTACTTTGCATAAAGAAATGTCTAACTAATTTAGCTACTTCCTTAACTAATATTTCCGTTGCTTTTTCTTGATCGGGTTTTATTTCTTTAATTTGAAAGAACATATCATTTACTGGTAATTCTCTTGGAGTGCCATAGGGTAAAGTATTTTTGTTTTTTGAAGTTTGAAATGACATGGTAGAGCCATTTTCAGATATTTTAATTCCTTCAAAACTTAAATTGTTAAGTGGTGTATAGCAAAACAAATATGGTTTCACATCATCAACAATTTCTTCACACTTAAGTCCATCTTTTTCAAGACATTTTTTAATAAGCTGAAGTTTAATTCTGCTTTCTTCAGTTTTCGCATAAGAATATTCTAAAAATGTACCCATGTTTCCTTTCTTAACAATTACGCATTAAAATTTCAGGTGTGGATGGAATGCATCGACTTAAAAACTTCAAGTCAGAAGGATTGCCATTGTAAGGTATAGTTTTAAAATTAATTCCATTGTAGGAAGATGAGGCTTCTTTGATAATATCTTTAGAAGCGTTTAGAATTAACATGCCATCTCTTCTTGTAATGAATTCAACTTGTTCTTTTAGGGATTTGCCGAATTCATCTAGTTGACCAGTATCTTTTTGGAATAAAATTTTAATATCTGCCAAAGGAACAATATTTCCTTTTTCGTCAATTGTTGCTTCTGAATTAGAGTTTACATATGTGACAACTACAATTTTGCCGTCATTATATGCACCTTTAAGAAATGTAGATAAATCCAATCCAATTAAATTAACTGATCCATCTTCACCTACAACATTAACAATAAAGGCTCTTTTTCTAAAAAAGTTTGAAATGCTATCTATGATAATTCTTTTTTTCAAAATATCTTTTTCTTCAGGACTTCCTGATTCCATTCTTTCAATTTCTGAATCAGACAAGTATTTATTTGGTTCATCAACTGTCATATACCATTTACCAATATCAATGGCTCCAAATCTTGCATTCATTCTAGTTGATATCTTAACTGAGTATTCTTTTTGGTTAAGAATTAAATCTTCATTTACTCCACCGCTACCAACTTGTATTGCACATAACAAAGATGCTATAAATTTTCTATGTAGATCACTTTTTAAGCTGTATAGTCCATTTAATTTTATAAAAACATTTGATATTTCGGGATATTTTTGCAAAACATTAAAAATATGATTTGTTAAAGAATTAGCAGGATTTGCATTGTCCATTTCTTCTCTTATAAGTTTTCTTATTTCATTAGAAACATTTTCAATATTAGCTTGTTGTCTTAAGTAACAAATTTGCAAGTTATCTTCTACGAATTTTCTTCTATAGGGATCAATGTTTAAATCTCTTACTTGGTTTATCAAGCTCATTAATTTGTTAATATCACCTTTTGATGATTCTTTGAAAAATTCTGATCTCCATTTATCAAAATCAACATTACTTGCTTCTTCAGGCATATCAGGGTATTCAGGATCAAATGAAGCATCTGGCTTGTTGCTTGGCTTATATTGTTCAGGACTTGCATTGTTAGATGATTTGTTTAGGTTGGTAATACTTGTTCCTTTGGACATGGGATTGCTCATGCCACCAGAACCACCAGAAAAATTAGGATCTTTGGCACTATCAGATGGTACTCCAGCTAAAGGATCAGGCCCACCACCAAAAGTTGGATCTTGTTCGTTAATAAGCCAATTTTCAATCACCCAATAATTTTTCATTTTCATCCTCTTTGCTATTTAAATCTTCTTTTATTTTTTCTTCTCGCAAAGCTTCAATAATTGATCTTCTATTGATATTTATTGGAGAATTGTTATTTGTTGTTACTTTTAATTGGTTTTTTTGTTTTATTTTCAATGATGTGAGCAAATCAGCAACTTTAGTTTTTTTGTCTAAAATATCAGATTTTATTTTTGCAAGATTTACAACTGATTCTTTTGAGGAACTAGTAACATCCCCACCGTTGAACACCATATCCGTAAAATTTTGCAATAAATTGTCTACTTCAATACGATCATTTTTAATTTCTGCTAATAATTCCATATACAAGCCCATTAAAAGTTCATCTGTAATTAATTCTTCTTTTGATATATTTTCCATGTATCCCCTTATCTTATTTAGATTTAAATTAATAAATAACTTTTTTTTATTAATGTTAAATAAATAAAATATGGGAATTAAAAATAACAATGAAGAAAATAATGCTGATAACTTTCAGATTAACAGTTATATCCTTGAAATTCATGATTTAACTACAAGAGTTGATGAAAGGGTAAAAACTGTTTTCAAGCAATTAAGTGAAACTGATAAGAAACTTGAAAAAATTAGAGATAATTATGCTGCTTTAATAACTAAAATTAATGCTATAGAATTTCATGAAATTCCCTGTATTGCTAAAAAAATAGATCAAGTTAAAAATGATTTAAATTCTTTTGAAGATGAATTTGAACAACATGTTTCTAAGTTACAAAAATATGAAAACTATACTAAAGAACTTAAAACATTTAAGAAAACAACTGAAGAAAAGTTAAAATCAACATTTGATATTATTTTCAAAGTAATCATGACCCTAGTTTCAGCATATATAATTTATTCGTTAGGATGGAACAAATAATGGAAGACATAATACCAAAAATTAAATTAAATAAAAAATCACAAAGTGATATATTAAAACCTTTGACGATAGATCATGAAAATCATCCATCTCTCCAAAGAATTGTTGATGCTTTTGAAAATTCTGACAAAGTAACTTTGGGTTACTCAACTTTAGAAAAAGATGATAGTATGTCCAAGCCTTCGTTGAAAAAGAAACTAATTTATCTAACTGGTGCATCTTTAAGAGATCATCTATTTAACAAAACATTTCAAAAGTATGAATTAGTTACGAATGCAACTCCTGAAGAAATAAGAATGATCTTAAATTTTTACAAGTTTAGTGAATTCAAACCTTATGATAAAAAAAATTCAAGCAAGTATTCTAAACTTGAATCAACATCTATGAATCCTTTTAAATATTATGCTAGTAAGTGGGATTCATATGGTAATGAAATGGGCTTTGAAATTATTGTTAGAAATCAAATTTTACATCTTGATACCTTGGATAAAAATCCAAAGTATCTTTTAGAATCCCCAAATTTAAGAAAATTTACATCTTCTATTCATGACGATGCTATGTCAAGAGATATTTCAGTAAATGCAATTTATTTGAAATTAAAAAATTCTGATGGCGAAAATACAGAATTATACGATCCAATTAGAGGGGTTCATGATATTATTCATGGTGAAATCAATCTTATAGGAAAAGATCATAATAAATTTGAAGAAAATCCTGATTTGATGTTTAAATTAGTTGAAGCAAGTACAAGGTTTTCTGACAACAATAAATTGTCTGAAAATAATTTGAATATTATTAAATCAAACTATAAAAAAGTTAAAAATTTACCTAAATTATTTAAAAAAAGTTATACTTCTGCTATCAGCAATGAAGATGTTCCTACTTATCATTATCTTAAAAACTTATATGTGTCTGGTCTTTTGTTTAAATTATTTCCAAAATTGAAAATAACCCCACCTAATATGAGTTTATTTGATGATTATATGTTTATTACAGCATATATTTTACAAAACAACAATAACGGACTTATATTTAGTTCTTTGACTAGTATGGATTGGCATAAGTTTGAAATTAAAGAAATTGTGTTTGTAAAGTCTTTAATTGATTGGGCTAAAAACAATGATGAAGACTTGCTAAAGAAAATTCTTGTTCAATTTACAGACATTCCTGTTAAGAAAACAATTGATTTTATGAAGATTTTCAATAAAGAAAAAGAATTTAAAAGATTATTAGAGAAATATTCTTCTGGCATTATTTAATTAGTAAGTGAAATTTATAACAATAGTTGAAAATGTGCCATTCTATCAATGGCAAATAGAACTTTTAATACAATCTTTTAAAAAATATAATTTACAGGATGATCTATATGTTTTTTTAATTGGTGAAAACAATAAAATGTTTTCTAAAAATATTGATCAGCTTAAAAATTTGTATTATATGAAAGAAAACTCTAAAAGATTTGGATTTAATTATTTTGATTTTTACGAATCAATTCTTTATTTTAAACAAAATAATCCAGATGAAGATTTTTGCATAATTGATCCTGATTGCATTTTGAACAAAAATGATTTTTCTTTTTTCAAAGATAAGAATATATTTTATCAGGCAGAAATCATTAAAAAAGATTATATAGAAAAAGCTTTGTTAGCATTGATTTTTGAAAGGATACAACAAATTTGTTCTGTTTTTTATTTTTCTAAAGATACCAGTATTGATTTTTTCATAAAAAGTTTATATGCAACTGAAGAATTTATAATAGAAATCTTGAAAACTAATGAAATAAATGTTGTTGCAACTGATTACAATATTTTTAAATATGGATTACTATTAGTTGCAATTTTAGAAAGAAAAAATATTTTGACATCTTTTGATTTGGTAAATTTTCCTCAAACTAATTCTTCAGATTCAATTTTTCTTTCTTACAAGCACAACATTATGCCTTTTTTTAAAAAAAATGATTTCAAATTTGACAGAAATAACATTATAATGACACATCCAGAAAGTCCATTTCAAACTTTAATGGAACTTCCTGATTTTCCCAACTGTATTCCATTGAAGAAGATTGCAATATCTTATGAGAAAAAATTAGATGAAATATGATTATATTGTCTGTGGGTCAGGATTGGTAGGTGCTGTCTTTGCAAGAAAAATGCACGACAATAAAAAAAGTGTTTTAGTTATTGACAAAAGAAAACATGTTGCTGGTAACTGTTACACAGAGAAAATAAATGGAATTAATGTGCATAAGTATGGATGTCATATATTTCATACAAATAAAGAAAATGTTTGGGATTTCTTAAACCAATTTTCAAAATTTAATAATTACAAGCATAAAGGCATTGTAAATTACAATGGTAAAATTTTTAGCTTTCCATTAAATTTAATGACATTTTCACAATTGTGGAATGTTAAAACTCCTGATGAAGCTATAAAAAAAATAGAAACAGAAAAAATAAAAATTGAAAATCCAAAAAACTTAGAAGAATGGTGTCTTGCAAATGTTGGCAAAGAAATATATAAAATTTTTATAAAAGAGTATACAAGTAAACAATGGAACAAAAATCCAAAAGATTTGCCTATAAACATAATAAAAAGAATTCCAATTAGATTTGATTTTAATGATGATTATTTCCATACATCGAATTATCAAGGCATACCAGAGAATGGATATACAAATTTAATAAATAATATTCTAGATGGCATTAGAGTTGAATTAAATACTGATATTTTTAAAACTAATTGGAAAAGTTATGCTAATAAATTAATATATTGTGGCCCAATAGATCAGTATTATGAATATTGCTTTGGCAAGTTAGAATATAGAAGTTTGCGTTGGGAACATAAAGAAGTAAGTGGAGATTTTCAAGGACATTCTGTTGTTAATTATACAGACAGTAAAACAAAATTTACTAGAGTTATAGAACATAAACATTTTGATAAACTTAAATCTGATAATTCAATTATAAGTTATGAATTTCCTCAAGATTTTAAAGATAAAAATGAGCCATACTATCCAATAAATGACGAGAAGAATAATTTAATTTATTCAAAATACAAGAAAATTCATAATCCAAATGTTGTTTTCACAGGAAGATTAGGAATTTACAAGTACATTGACATGGATGATGCTGTTTCTTTAGCTTTTAAAAATGCGGAAGCTGAGCTAAGTTAATTTTTTAATTTTTAAAATAGGTCTTAAAATACTTAAACTTTTTGATGATTTAGTAAAACTTATACAAGGTATTTTCCATACGATAAATACTAAAATTTCTAAAAATAGTATAAAATAAAAATTAATGTATTTTGCAAAATGTTTTTCTTCTAGTTCAAAAACATTTATTGTTTTTTTCATTTGACGAGATAAATTTTTATTATCTAAAAGAATTTTAAAAGTTGTATCTTTGCAAATAAATAATTTTTTATAAAAGCATATAAATGAAAACAAGTATTCAAATTTTTTCTTAAAAAAACAAGTTTCTATTTGTTTTGAAAATGCTTCAAAAAGTACAACTCTGCCAATTGCAAAATAATAAGTATTAGTTGCATGTGTTTTGTATAAATTACAACTTATTTTATGGTAGAATCTTGGCTCTTCAGTTATAATTTGTTTAAAAGCACTACAACTAGTAGTAAAATCAATAATTCCTGCTTTTTCTTTATATCTTTCATAGTACCAAGAAGTTCTTTCTATTGTCTCTAATAAATATTTTTCATCAGCAGAAATATTTACAAATAAAAATTGTTTGTGGTTTTTTTTAAAAGCTATTCGTTCTAGTATTTTATTCATGTACTTAGATTTTACATTTATTAATTTTTTACTTTTGCAATTAAGTTCTTTTCCAAAGTTTAAAAACAAAAAACTTATTTTGTTGTTTTTGCAAACATGTAACAATTTTTTGTTTATTTTTTCTTTTTCGTTTCTTACGAATATTATCATTGTTTTATCGAACATTAAAAATATCCTTATTTTTTATTGGATGAGCCATACATGTTTTTTCAGTTAATTCATTTTTTTTAATAGATGGTTGAAATCTCATTCTGTAAAAGTTACTCATCCCTGTGTATTTCTCAACTTTTTTCGAGCATAAATTAAAAACCCCATGTTTTAGCACCATGCAAGCAGTTGGTATAAAAACTTCTGCCATGTCATATTGAAAAAAATTTGGGTAATTATAGCAGTCAGGTATTAAAGTTGAATAATTTAAAAAATCTGGAAGTAATTTTTCACACAATTGTTTCATGAAAACACTCCCAATAAAGTAACAACATCCCAACATGCAAAAATGAGTACGAATAACTTTCTTAAAGAATTTTTGAAACAAATAACCATCACAAAAAATACCTCTAAAATCAGAAGTTACTAATTGATAATTTTTATTAAGCAAACTTAAATCTTTTTTTATTGTGTCATTTAAAATAAAATTATCATACTCGCAATAGCAGTACCATTTTTTATCTGGAAATTTCTTATAAGTTTCAATTAAGTTATAAAAAACATTTCTGTATGGATTTCTTCTAAAATTATGTTTAAATCCTTTTATTATTGTAACATCTTTGAATTTATCTAAAGGCCAAGAATCATATCCAGATTCTTCTATTAGCATGTGTATGTTTTCAGTTAGATTCATTTGCAAAAGATTTACATTAGTCCTTACTATAAAAGGATCAGCATGCACATTAAGAGCAACCGCAATGTCTTCAGATAACACCATATACAAAATCCCATCTGCTATTTTTGATCAAATTGCCTTTATTGACATTTTCTAAATAATAATAAATTTCATTCCATGAATTAAAAAATATTTCATGTTTCATAAAACCATAATACCATATTGGGATATTTTCTTTCCCTTCAGGACAAATTAACATAATAGGTTTTTTCATATTATTTGCATTTATTATTTCATTGTGAGTTCCAACTGTTGGAACTTTATATGGCAAGTAAGCAATTAAAGCATCACAACGATCAACCATAGTCAAATCTTTCCTAACAAATTTATTTGCAATTTCAGTTAATTTATTGAAATTTTTTTCTTCTTTGTATTGATTGATTTTATCAATCCATTGTTGTTTTGGATCAGAAAATGGATCAAAAACATTAATGCTAAATTTTACTTTTAAATTTTCAATAACATCTTTTCTCCAATTGATTTCATTTCCAAATTCTATTGGGCCTGATAAATAAAATTTACTATTTTTTAAATAATTCATGAAACTTCCCTTTAAGTTAAATTTAACAGTATTTCTTGTGAAAATCAATTAAAAATAAAAATTATTACTATTTTGAATAATAATAATATAAACTTAGAAAGGCAAATAAAATGATTGTATTACCGTTAGATATTAAGCTGCAATGTACTTTTGGTGTTGTTGATACAGAAACCAATTCGATTATTAAAAAAGAAGGTTTTAATGTTGACATACAGAAGTTAGATGCAGATTTATTCAAGCAAGCATTTGAGTCTTTGGAAAAAATTAGGTTGGAAATAGCAAACAACATTAACAATCCTGCACCAGTTATTGATTAAATAAAATATTTTTTGTAATTTTTGGTTGTATTAATAAATAAATTATGCCTTTTCATAGTAAAGTACAATCTGATAAATGTTATGCCACAGGTGGGTTTAATGGTGCTGTTGACTGTGATGAATGGGCAGCAGAAACTGATTATAAGACATTGCCACATAGATTACATCCTTCAAAGGTAAAAAAAGGCAAGAGAAAATCTTTTAAAGAATGGCTTGATCAAAGAGAAAAAGTTTAATATACATTAATTTCATACTTATTTGTAAAATCCAAGACATCATTTTCATCGTTAACTATTGGTTTGCCTTTAATGTTTAAGCTAGTGTTTAGCAACATAGGGCAACCAGTTTTTTCTTTGTATTCTTTTAATAAATTATAAAAATTTAAGTTATCATTTTTTGATACAGTTTGAATTCTTGAAGATTTGTCTATATGACATATAGATGGAAATTCTTCAGGATATTTACATTTAAAAGTATATTGCATATAAGGAGATTTGTTTATATTCATTTCAAAATAATCCGCAGCATCTTCTTCTAATATTGAAGCAGCAAAAGGTCTAAATTTTTCTCTTCTTTTTATTAAGTTAACATTATCTTTAGTATTTATGTCTCTGGGATCAGCTAATATTGACCTATTGCCTAGTGATCTTGGCCCAAATTCTGCTCTATTATTAGCAACTCCAATAATTTTATTGTTTTTTAATTCTTTAATTATTGTTTCTATTTGGTAATCTTTTTTTATTTCATAACCTAAAAAAACATTTTTCCAATTTAATTTTTTTTCTAAAACTAAAGCAGCAGCACCCAAAGAAGTTCCAGCATCGCCACTATTAGGCATAATCCAAATATTTTTAAAAACAGTATTTATTTTTGAATTGGCTATGCAATTTAAAGCAACACCTCCTGAATAAACTAAATTTTCTGAATTTGTTAGTTTTTTAGCTTCTTTAATTATTTTTAAAATGCATTCTTCTAAAACACTTTGAATACTAGCAGCTAAATCTTCTATTTTTGCATTTGGCAAATAATTTCCAATCCCATTTTGGCATCTTTTTTTTAATTTAAACAAATAATCTTTTTCTATAAAATCTTCATAAATTTTTTCTTTGTATTTTGGTTCTCCATATGATGACATGCCCATCATAATATATTCTTCTTCATTTGGTTTAAATCCACATCTTTTTGTAAAACAAGAATAAATTAATCCTAAAGATGAAGGGTAATTAATTTTTTTTAACATACTTAATTTATTGTTGTTGGCTTTCCAAATAGTAATTGTGTTCCATTCTCCTATTGAATCAATAACTACTATCGCAGCATCGTTAAATAAAGATGTGTAATATCCTGAAGCAGCATGAGATTGATGATGATAAAATGAAAAGTTGTTTTTTAAATTAAAATTTTTCAAATATAAATTTGGAAATTTAGAAATATCAAAAAAATATTTAAATTGCCAATCAAATAATTGTCTTGTTTTTTTTAACCATCTGTTTTCAAAAAAACTTATTAAATTAGGTTTTCCATAATAATAGGCATCATTAATTATGTCGAAATTTAAATAAGGATCGTTTTTTACTTTTGAATATCTTTCTGAATGTCCTGCAAAAAGAATATCTCCTTTATCATTTATTACTGTAATTGATGCATCGTGTGATAGTGCACTTATTCCCCATATTATCATAAATTTTTTATTCTCTTAGTTAAATTATTCGCAAAAATATTCCAATACCTATTTTCAGAATTATTATTTATTGTAACAAAATGATAAAAATAATATTTGCTATCAAAAATATTGAAATCTTCAAGGTTGAAATTATTTTTATTTGTTTCTTTGTTGTACAAGCTATTTTTTACTTTTCCATTTGGAAAAACCATTAAGATTTCATCATTTTCAACAATAATTTTATCTTCTTCTTTTAAAGTAGCAGTTGTTAATCCTTGTTCATCATCGTTTTCTATATTTTCATAACTGTTATTTTCTTCCCATTTTTTAAATAATTCTTTTTCAAAATCGTAGTATGGCGGTAATCCAAAAAATCCAGCATTGTAATTTTCATCATTTTTGAATAAATTTCTATATTTTCCTTGATATTTCAAACAATCTTTAGTTAATAAAACTTTATTAGAATTTAAAAATTCATCAATTTTTTTAAAATATTTTAATGGTATGATATCATTGTCAATGAAAATTTCGTGTTTTTTTATATTAATTCTTGCTGGAATAAGTTTCCAAAAAGATGAATCAATATTGTAGTTTAAATTTAAAGGATTAAATTTCCATTCTTGTTTAATTAGATTAATATCTTTCAATCCTATTATTTCTCTTAAAACTTGAACATTTGAATTATTGTAAAGTAAATAATAATCAAATTTATCTTTATACATATTGTAGAATTGTTTTATTGAAAATGCTAAGGCATCATATCCTAATTTTGATGTCTTACCTATAGTCCATCTTAAGATTGGTTTTTCCATTATGAAAATCCTTATTTATGGTTTGCAAAGTAGTGGAGCATCTTTATTTACATTCTGGTTATCCCAACAATTGAAATATATAGGTATAATTGATATTTATTTTAATGTTTTAGCTCCTAACATTAATTGTGAAAATGTTGTTGCAAAATGTACAATAAATGAACTTTTTAAATTTGAGGAACATGTAGATTCTTTTAAACCAGATAAAAAAATATTATTTGTAAGAAATCCTTTTGAAAATTATTTAAGCTTAAAAGAAAAAATATATTCTGGGTTTGGTGGTGAAATAGATAAAAAATTTAAACTAAACGATTTTTATATTGAAAATAAAAAAAATTACTTTGATTATGTTATTACTTATGAAGATTTTTTAATGAAAAAAATAAATTTTGAATTGAAAGATTTTGGTGATTATAATTTTCCAAGATCAATAAATTCTCTTATTGATTTTAACAATAAAAATAATTTATGGTGTAAAGAAAATTATAAAAAATTATGGGGTACAGGAAACATACACATGAATCAGTTAAGTTTGCTAAATACTATTTCCAACTTTAAAGAGGTTTGTAAACTATATGATTTCTAAAAATAAAAAAATAGGAATAATAGGTATTGGAAAAATTGGTTTGTGTTTATGTTTAAATTTAGAAAAAGCAGGATTTAATTTAATAGCTTATGATAAAAATACAAAAAACATAAAAAATATAAAACAAAAAAAATATTTTACGGATGACAAAGAAATTAATAATCTTTTAAAAAAAACAAAAATAAAATTTGTTAATGAAATAAAATTTTTAAAAAATACTGAAGTAATATTTATTATGGTTGATACACCATCTGTTGAAAATGGAAGTTACAATCACGACAACATTTTAAATGTTTTGAAAAAATTAGAAAAATATAAAAAAAACATTGTTATATCATCAACGGTAATGCCAACTTTTTGTGATTCATTAAAAAAAGAAAACATTATATACAATCCTATTTTTGTATCGCAAGATAACATACTTGAAAATCAAAAGAATCCTGAGTTTGTAATTATAGGATGTAAGAATCAAAATAAAATAGAATTCTTAATTGAAATTTACAAAAAAATGTGTGGTACTAAAACAGTATTTAAAATTATGTCTTTGGTTGAAGCTGAAATAGTAAAAATAAGTATAAATTGTTTTTTAGCAGCAAAAATATCTTTTGCAAATATGATAGGAAATCTTTCTTTGAATTTAAAATCTAATCCTGATTTAGTTTTAAACACAATTGGTTTAGATCCTAGAATAGGATCTAAATTTTTAAAATATGGGTATGGATTTGGAGGCCCATGTTTGCCAAGAGATAATAAAGCTTTAAAGTATTGCTTTGACAAAAATAATGTTCAAAATTTTTTGTCTAAAAACATAGACAAACAAAATAATGTTCATGTTTATGAGCAATACAAATTAATTAAAAAAGGTATTTTTCCTGATGGAGTATCTTTAAAAGATAATGTTTTTTATTTTGAAGATGTTTCTTATAAGAAAAATGTTTCAATTTTTGAAAATTCAGAAAAACTTAATTTGGCATTGTTGATTTCAAAAAAAAATAAAGTTGTCATAAAAGAAAATAGTGTAAATATTAAAAAATTAAAAAATTATTTCGGCAATGTTTTTTATTATAAAGTACTATGAAAATAAAAATTTATGTTTCAGTTGGAGATGCCATTGATAGATTATCAATTTTAGAAATAAAAAAAGAAAAAATTAAATCTAAAGAAAGTTTAAAATTTATTATAAAAGAAAAACAATACTTAAAGAAAAGTTTAAGTAAAGTAAAATATGAAAAATTTTTAAAAAAATTAAAAAAAATTAATGGTAAAATGTGGGATTGTAATGATGAAAGAAAAAACAAAATAATGAAAAATGAATTAGACCAAAGATATTTAAAACTTACACTTCAAGAAAGCAAATTAAATGACAAAAGATATTTAATAAAAAAAGAAATAGATTTGTACTTTAATTCTGAAATAAAAGAACAAAAAAATTATAAGTGGTTGAATTAAATTTTAAAATATTTTTTAGGTTTTAATTTTTTTCTGTAAAGTTCCATCATCATATCAATATATTTTAAAAAGCAATTTGGAATTTTTGTATTAGATATAGGATATTCTTTGAATCTTTCATGGAAATACAAAAGTCCTTTTTTTGTATCACCATTAAACCATTTATGAATTCTTCTAATAAAGGTCAGAGAAGCCAAAGATCCATTGTGAACTGAAAGTGTTTTTTTTATAAATTTTTCTTGCCTAATATCAATGTTTTTATTTGCATAACCATGTAAATCAACAAGTTTAAATTCTTTTGGCGACTTAATAGCATAATTATTGCTTAGATAATTATAGTCTAATTTCCAGCTAGGATAAGGTATATTTGTAGGATAACTTGATACTTCAATTTGTCCATGAGCTAATTCAGTTCCATTCCATCTATAATAAATTTTATTTTCATCATATTGATCTTTTAAAATTTCAAATATTTCATCATGTAGCCAATCATCATCATCACATGGAACAACTATATATTTTTCAAGTTGATTTATATTTTTTATTTCGTAAGTGCTTAATATTTTATCAAATTTTAATTTTTTTTCATTTTCTTCTCTTATTTTATTTAATTCTTTTCTGAAATCAATCCATGTCATATTAAAAACTTCATCCCAATAACTTGCCATAGTTTTTGATTGCAAAAAATTACCAAGAATAAATGAGTAATTAAATTTTTTGTGCCATTCTTCATCTCTTCTTACTAAGTACAAAAATTTCATAAAAACCTTAATTCTTTTTGTTTTTCAATAATTTTTTCAAAAAGCAAATAATTACTTTTAGTGCCAGAGTGATGTTTGTCAGCATTATCAATACAATCAAAATAACCAATATAATTTTTTCTATCTGTTATTTTTAAGATATCATCTAGGCCAATTAATTTCCCATTAGTATTTAAACTCAAAGTAAAAAGCATAGTAGTGTTTTTTGATTTTAAGAATTCATAAATTAATTTGTAATTTTTATAAAAATTTATCAAATCATTATTTATATTTGATAAAACCTTGAAACTTTCATAAATAAACATGTTGTTGAAATTTTGGTGAAAAGGTAAAAAATCTATACACTTTCCACTTTCATTAAAAAATTCTCTTCTTATTATTCTAGTAAAACAAATTATTACAATATTCGGCTTTAATTTATTGTATGTACCTATAATATTTCTTGCTATATAATCATTACTTTTACCAGGCAAACCTAAATTAAAATTATTTATTTCTTTAGATGTTTTAACTTTAAGATAATTGCAAAACAAATTAGAAAATCGTTCTTCTACTTTTAATGAGGTTCCAAAAACATCACTACAACCTATAGACAAAACATTTATATCTCCTTTTTTTAAAAAAGAATCTGCTCTATAACCTTTTTCATTAAATTCGCTTATGTTTTTAGTGGGAGTTGAATTTAGCAAATAATCTTTTTCATAAGATGTAAATGTATTTATGTGGGATATATCATCATTTTCTAAAAAATTTGTTATTGTCATAAATAATGTTATATGTTAAGTATTGTCACAACAGTAAAAAAAAGATTTAAAAGTTTTATTTATTTTGCTGATATAGTTTCTAAAATAAAACAAGATTATGAGTTGTGCATAAGTATTTTTGATGAAAAAAAAGATTATGAAAATTTATTGAATTATAAAAAAATAAACTATAAAATTATTACATCTAACGATAATTTTAATATTTCAAAAGGTAAAAATTTAGCTTATTCTATTTCTGAAGGCTCTTTGGTTTTTTTTGTAGATTGTGATGTAATTTGGAATGCTGATTTCATAGAAAAAATAATATCTAATAAGGAAAAAAATTTAATTAGATTCCCTTTAATATATAAATGGTTGACTGAAATATATCCGTGGGAAGATGAATGTAAAAAAAGAGGCAAGTGGGCCGATCAATGTTACGGTACTGTAATAGGAAATAAAGAAGATTTTGAAACATTGAGAAAAGATTTTAATTTTATTGTGCCTTGGAATCAAAAATTTACAAAATGGGGTTGGGAAGATGTTGACTTGTTTTCTCGATGCAATCAAAAAAAAATAAATATCTTAAGGGATAAAGAAGAAATGTTTCATTTGTGGCATCCTATGCATAAGGATTTATTACTTTTATGAAATTAAGACCACTAGCAATAGAAACACATGTTACACATAAATGTAATTTATTCTGCAAAGGTTGTGTACACTATAGCGATTATGGTCATAAAAAAGAAATTGATTATGATGAACTAATTTTATCTATGGAAAATTGGTCAAATAGAATTTCTCCGCAACTTTTTGCTATACTAGGTGGAGAGCCTTTAATTTATAAGAATTTATCAAGCTTTATTTTAAAATCTAAAGAAATATGGAAAGAATCTAAACTTTTATTAGTTTCAAATGGATTTCTTATTAAAAACCATAAAGATTTACCAGATGCTTTGAGAAAAACTAATTGTAGGTTAGACATATCAATTCATGATAATTCTAATGAGTATTTAAAAAAAGTAGAAGAAATTAAAGACATTTTAAAAAGTGATAGTTGGAAAAATGTAGAAGTAAGATGGAGAGAAAGTTATTTATCTTGGTATTCACCATATAAAGGCTATGGCAATAATATGCATCCATTTAATGAAAATAAAATAAAAGAAAGTTGGGAAATTTGTCAATCTAAAAAATGCACACAGCTTTTTGAAGGTAAATTGTGGAAATGTCCTGCAATAGCATATTTAAAAATGCAAGATGAAAAAATAAAACTTCATTCAGATTGGCACACTTATATTAAAAATTATACTCCTTTAGATGTAAATTGTTCTGATGATGAATTAAAATTATTCTTTGAAAAAAAAGAAGAATTTATTTGCAATATGTGTCCATCAACATTACAATCAAAGATAATAAAAAACCCACTTGAAAAAACTAAATATTTGGTTAGTTTGTTGTAAAATCAATAGTTATAAAAGAAACAAATAGAAAATTATGAATGCAATAGTTACAACAACAATAAATGAACCTACTGAAGCATTAATTAAATTTTCCAAGAAAAAAAATTGGAAACTTTATGTGGTAGCTGATTTAAAAACTCCTGCTAAAACCTTTAAAAAAATAAAATGTAATTTTTTAGACATAAATTATCAAAATGAAAAATATAAAGATTTAAGTGACTTAATAGGATGGAATTGTATTCAACGAAGAAACATAGGTTTTGTTGAAGCTTATTTAGATAATGCAGAAATAATAGCTAGTGTAGATGATGATAATATTCCATTTGATGATTGGGGTGAAAATTTATTAATTAATAAAAAAATCAAAGTTGATTGTTACGAAAATAAATTTAATTTTTTTGATCCTTTGTCAATAACAAATGTAAATTTTATGTGGCATAGAGGATATCCAATTCAACTTGTTGAACACAGAAAAGAAAATAAATATTGTGGTAAAATACAAATAAAACCTTTAATCCAAGCAGATATGTGGGATGGTGATCCTGATGTAGATGCCATTTGTAGATTGATGTTTAACAGAAAAAACGAAAAGATTAAAGCAAACTTTCCTTACACAACTAAAAGTAAAACAATTTTCAACAGCCAAAATACTTTTTTCCATAGATCAATTTTAAAAAATTATTTTGTCATACCAAAATGTGACAGAATGGATGATATTTGGGGTTCTTTGTTTTTACAAGAAAAATTGAAAAAAAAACCTCCATATATTGTTTTTAATAAATCTTCTGTTTTTCAAAAAAGAAATTATCATAATATTGTTAATGATTTAGAAAGAGAAATTTCTGGTCACTATAAAACAATTGATATATTTGAAAACAACATAAAAGAAATTATAAGTACTGATATTGAAAAATTTATAGTTTGTTATTCAAAATATTTTAATAAGCATTTTTCAAAATCTAAATAATTATTTTTTTCTATGCACAAATTAATTTTGTTAAAAGGATTGTATTTTATCATTTGAAAAATTTTACCTATTTGAATTATTGAACAATTACAATTTGATGCAAATTGAGCATAACCAGACATACTTGATAAAAAAAATACAGAGTTGTTTAATATTTTTATACTTTCTAAAATATCTTTGCAAAAATAATAATTTTCAAAATTAGTTGTTTCATTTTCAACCCCATGAAATATTATTTTATTATTAGGAAATACTTTTTTAATTATTTCAATATAGTTATTCCATTCTTCTAAATTTAAATTTCTATCTAAATCAAGTTGTCTTTTTCTAGAAAGAATGCTAATAAATTTTTCATTATTTTTTTCTTCAACAATTATAGGTTTTTTCAAGATTTCAATTTTTTTTCTTCCATCTTGCCAATTATCTATATCACAATTTAATATTTCTTCTAAAGGCTTAAAGCCATCTTTCTTTATCATTTCATTAAATTTTTCGTCTTGAATTTTATGATATTTTCTTTTTAAACTACCGTTTTCAACAATATCCTTTTTCTTACTTAGTATGATTTTTTTATTAAAAATAAATTGTAATATTTTGAAATAATCGTCATATGTTCTTATTTCTAAATAATAATTATTTTTACTGAGAAATTTTTCTAAATGACCTAAAATTATAAAATTAAAATAACCAAATTCACCATAATAATAAGTTTTTATTACATTCTTAAGCATAATATAATATATTAAAAAATTGGAAAAATTTAAAATGAAAAAGCCTATTGTAAGGTGGACTATAGGAGATGTAAGCAAAGAAGGATTTTTAATTTTACATTATTCTATAAAAAGTTTTATTGATTTATACAAAGATCAATTTGATTATTTTGTTTGTTACAATAATATTGAAGAATCCAAATTAAGTAAGATAAAGAAATTTCCTGTTACTTTTATCAATCAAATTAATTATATTAATGAAATAAAAATAAAACCAATTTTAAACAATCCTTGCTGGAAGTTATATCCACCAAGATTAGATTTAAAAAGACATGAAATTTTTGTTGATAATGATTTAATTGTTTATAAAAAAATACCTGTAATCGATAAATTTTTAAAAGAAAAAGATCTATTGTTTATATCTGAAGCAATTATGAGAAGTTATGGAAATTTTTCTGACTATATTACAATTCCTGAAAATTTAAACACAGGTATTTTTGGTTTATATCCAAATTTTGATTTCAAAATTAAGATTAATAATATTATTAAAAATAAAAAAGTAATAACTTGGAAAAATCATTTAGACGAACAAGGTTTAGTTTCATTAATTTTTCAAGATTACAATTTTGAACTTATTGATTTAAATCAAATTTATGTTTGTCATAAAAATTTTAATTTAAAAAAAGGCAAATATGGTGTTCATTTTGTTGGACTAAATAACAAAAATAAATTAAATCAATATACTGATGCTTTCAAACAAGTATTTTTTCCTATGTGTTGAAATAGTTTTTTTCCCAAGTTGGAATTAAAAAATTATTTTTTATTTCAATTGGTATGTAGTATTTAAATTTTTTAGTACCTTCTTTTTTAATATATTCTATGTTTTTTTTAATTCCATCTTCTAATTTAGTTTTTGTAATATAATCTAAATATTTTCTGGCTTTTTCTGAAGAACAATATGCTTCTTTGACTTCACATTTTCTTTCCATTACAAAAATTGGATCTTTATTAAAATTGCACAATTTAGAAATTATTTTGGCTAAATTTTTAATTTTAATTACTGACTCATCAGGGCCAATATTAAAAATTTGTTTTTTTATATTTTTGTTTAAGCAAACTTTAGAAATACTTTCAATGCAATCATCAATATATGAAAAACACCTTGTTTGATTGCCATCACCGTAAATAATAGAAGGTTTGTTTTGCAAGTTTCTATTTATCATAATGCTTACAACATTTCTATAAGGATCATCATATTTTTGTCTTGGGCCATATATGTTATGAGGAACTATTATGTTCCATTCAATATTATTGTTTTCACAAATATTTTTTAAAATTTCTTCCCCTGCTAATTTTGAAATACCGTATGGATCTACTGGCTTACATTTATAATTTTCAAAAAATGGAGTTTTGTTTTTGCCATATCGAGCCATACTTGAACAATAAACAATTCTTTTCACTTCGTTTGCTGCTGCACTAGCAATAACACTTACTGAAGATTGAAAATTATTCTTACAAATAAAATTAGGACTGAAGACACTCAATCCTTCATGTGCAGATGCTGCACAATGAATCAAGCAATCTATATTTTTAGTTATTTTTTTAATTTTTTCAAAATCACAACAATCAGCCTGAAAAAAATTTACTTTCTTGTTTATGTTTTTTTTATTTCCACCAATTAAATTGTCATTGCCAAAAACATTATGGTTTAATTTTAAAAAATGATCTGCTAAATGACTTCCCAAAAAGCCAGCTATTCCTGTTATAAAAATATTCATATGTAGATATAATATAGTATATATTTTTTGGATAAAATGAAAAATGGAAAATAAAAATTCTTTAGATTTAGATTTAGCTATTGATTTTTTTGAAAATTTATTAAATTTTTTAAAGGATTACAAGCTTATTAAAAATAATTCAAAATTTAAATCTGACAATAAAGAAATTGATTTTGATGACTTAAATTGGCCAGCAGCTATACCACCAAGTTTAGTGTGTGACTCACAATCTGATAGTGCTAAATTAGAAAGAGCAGAAGGAATAATAGAAACTTTTTTTACAAATGAAGATAGCAAATTAAAAATTTTAGATTTTGGATGTGGAGAAGGACATATTACTTTCAATTTATTAAAAAATAATAAAAATAATGTTTATGGATATGATTTAAAAAAATATAACAATTATTATTGGAATACATATAATGAATTTATTACAGATAATATTAATTTAATTAAACAAAAAGCACCTTATGATATTATTTTTTTATATGATGTTGTTGATCATATGGAAGATTATTTAAATACATTTAAAATAATAAAAGATGTATTAGCAAAAGATGGAAAAATTATTATGCGTTGTCACCCTTGGTGCTCAAGGCATGGTGGTCATTTATTTCAAAAAAACAATAAAGCTTTTATCCATTTATTTTTAGATTCTGATCCTGAAATTTTTGTACAAAAAACAATTTTTCCTTTGGCAACATATAGAGATATGATAAAAAATTTAAATTTAGAAATTGTAAGCGAAAGTGTTGAAAAACAAAATGTAGAAGAGTATTTCCAACAGGAAAAATTAAAAAAAATTATTTTGCAAAAATGGAACAGAAAAGAAAATGAAGAATTTCCTGTATTTCAACTAGAGCAAAATTTTATCGATTATGTTTTAAAAAAACTTTGAAAAATTTTAACAAAAGTAAAACTTATTACCAAAGAGGATAAATTGGATCATCCCCATCATCTTTTTTATTTTTATTTTTAAAATAATTAAAAATAAAACTTATGTAAACAATAATTTTTTTTATCATTTATTAATGTTTTGTCCAAAAGCAAAGATTTTATTTTCTTTTATTTTTTTACAAACAAAAGTTTTAACACCTTGTCTGCCACATTTATTTTCTTGTTCAGAAGTTTCAACAATGTTAAACCCATTTTGTTCCATGTACCAATCAAAAGATTCATTAGTCCAATAGTAAATATGTTCATTCTTTTTGAAATGTTTACTCAAAGAAAGTCTTATGAAATTATCGTAAATTGGAAGAGTTACAATAACAAATTGATTTTTTTTAATTTTGGACAAGAAATAACAAGGATTTACCATGTGCTCCAAAGCATCCCACATAGTAATTACATCTATTTTTGAAATATCATCGTAATAAGGATTTAAAAAGTTACCTTTATCTTTAAGCCACTTAATTCCATGTGGATTTATATCAAACCCAAAAATATTTTTTTTAACTTTATCAATAAACTCACCAGAGCCAATTCCAATATCTAAAACATTACCATCTTTTGTATATTTTTTTGTTAAGTCACATCTGAATTTATTTAATTTTTTTGAAATATTAGTGTTTCTTAAATTTACAAAATTTTGAAAATAATCATGTTCATAAGGTATTAATGCATCTAAGTTAATTTGAAATATAATATCATTGGCAAAAGAATGAGCAAAATCTTGATTGTAAAAAATTGCTGCCTTTGTTCCAATAAAGTTACAATGTCTGTAAGGAATTATTGAATTAACTATAAAATCAAATTCTTTTTGAGCAGTATAATAATATTTCTTGCTAAACATTAAATGAGGACTTAGCGATTTAATCAATAATTTATCTTGTGGGAATAATTGACTAGCTAAAACAGATAAGAAAGAATCAATCCCAATGTAACCATTTGCTTTTTTAATAATTTCAATTGATTCTTCTAATGATGTCTTACTCATTAAATTAACAATTCTTGAATTAATAGGTATTACATAATCATCTTCATGTACTCCTAAAACAACAGCATATTGGTCTGTTTGTGATAAGAATAATTCAATGTTTCTCCACTCAACATTATCAATATCCTTTCTTCCATTTTTACCTCTTGTTACTGTTGTTGGAGCAATTACAATAAACTTTTCTGGTAATTCTTGTTTTATATCCGTAATTTTATTCTTTATGAAACTTGATAGCCTAAAAGGAGGCAAAGTTTTATTGCCAAACACAGTAAAAATACTATGATCAACAATTTTTTCCCAATTTTTTGGTTTGGTTGTTAACAAAGATCCTAAGTGTTCTTTGGTTTCAATATAAGGTACTTTGCTCCAATCATCGTAAATAACCTCTACTTCAATATCTTTCCAATAAGGTAAAAGGTTAAACAAATAAATTAAATCTTTTTTTCTTGGAGTTGCAAGATAAATTTTCTTAATTTGCTTTAGTTGTTTTTCAGGTATAAAGCTTTCAATGGCGATGAAATCACCAATTGCACCAGTAATTAATATTTCCATTACTTAAAATAATAATGTTGATTGGAAAATAATTTGTAAAAACTATATTATCCTGAATCTTTTTTAATGCTGGTGTCGCATAGTGGCTATTGCAGCAGTTTTGTAAACTGCCGAGTAAAATCATCGTGAGTTCGAGTCTCACCATCAGCTTTTAAAAATAATTTTTTTTAAATTAACATTGACTTTTAAAATTAAAAATAATACTATTAAAAATATGGGGGCATAGCTCAGTCTGGCCCAGAGCAGAAAACTCATAATTTTTTGGTCGTTGGTTCAAATCCAACTGCCCCCACTAAGCCACATTAATGTTAGTTATTTTAATAACAATATTATTTGACTATAATAATACATTCCCTCGTAACTCAATTGGTCGAGTGCAAAGCTGTTAACTTTGAAGTTCTTGGTTCGAGTCCAAGCGAGGGAGTTTTCAACATTAATGCAAATATAATTATTTTGGTTAACATATTACAATTACAAATTTTAAAAATAAAACATTGGGTTATTTTTGAAAATTTAACATAATTATAATAAATAATATAAGATTTCAAAAAGAAATAGCTATTAATGTCTTTTTGAGATTAATTATTGTTTATAAACAAAGGAGATTATTATGGCAAGTTTTCAAGTTAAATTGGTTCCAGATGAATTGAATTTCTCAACAGAAGGTGGTCTTGACACATCTATTGTTAATGGTGTTTCCAAGCAAAGAACCTTTAATGTTATTGAAACCGTATCTGGCGGTGGCAGAAAAATTACTGTTAATGTTGCAGATGGTGGTTTTTTCAATGATACAGTTCAAGGTTTAACTAGTATTCCTGGTATTATTGCAGATTAGTTTTAATTATTTTTAACAAATAAAAAAGCCCTAGTTTATGCTGGGGCTTTTTTATTTTAATAATACTAGATACAGTATGGAATGGATAACTTTACTTATTGCTTTAAATTTTTACTTTGCATGTACATATTTTAGTTTTCATGAAGAACTAAGAAGAGCTAACTGGTTTGTACCAGTTTCAGTATGTTTAAACATTGTTACTTCATTTCTTTGGTTTTCAACAGTTAAATACATAGATGAAAAAAATAAAATATTTTTCTATTCTTTAGCTTGGGATTTTTGCATGGTATGCATTGCTTATTTTGTTCCTATTTTATTTTTTAATTTAAACTTAAACAAAATGACAATTGCTGGATTTCTTCTAATGATTGTTGGATTGATTATAATAAAAACAAATATGCCAGAATAAACTTACAATTAATTAAGATCAGTAATTTCTTTTTGAAAATTTTGAAATATTTTTTTCTCAATTCTACCTGATAACATTATTTTTTTCTTGTCGTTGTCATAAGTTAACATGCCATCTACCTTGCCAACTAAATTTTTATATTCATTGTAAATTGGCTTTGTTAAAAAAGATTTTTCGTTGTGGATTTCTCCTTGAAAATCAATATTATTGCCCCCACATTTGGTAGTTGCCATAATACTTTGAATAACTATTTCTACTTTTTTAGCTTTATTTTTAAATTTAGCTGTAAACAAAATAAAAATCTTGCAAGCATTGAGAGAATCTAAATAATACCATATTTCATTTTCCATCATAATTTAATATAGGAATATTATTTTAAATTTGTATTGTTTTATTGCATTAATAATTAATTTAAAATCTTATATACTACATGATTAATTGTGAATTTAAAAATTGGTTAATGCTTGAAGCTGAAAGAATGCCTTTAGATCAAGTTGAAGATTCTTGCAAAACAACTTGTCCAGATGCAACAGTAATTTGGCTAATCAAATTAGAAGAAAATTGGGAACAATATAAAAATTTATTACCTGAAGAAGTTGAAAAAATAAAGCATTTCGTTAAAGAGTACGATGGTGGACAATATATTGAAGGTCTTGAAAGCGGTAAAAAAAATAATTTTAAATTTAAGTCTGAAGTATACAAAAAAGTAATTGACATTATTCCTCAAGAAGGTGAAGCAAATAGTGAATCTGGTGTAAAGCCTTTGTTTGGTGGTTACATTTCTATAAGGCCTAGAAAAATAACGCAGTCTGAAGAATTTGGAAATTATGTTCCAATAAGTGAGAAAATTACTATTCCATCAGAGATAATAAATAAAATACTTGCTGTTGGTGGTTGTGCATTAACTTGTCTTCATTTAAGTGGTGGGCATGTTGATGCAAAAACTGTTGGAGGCTATAAAAAAACACATTTATTCCATACCAATCAAGATTTGTTTTACAATAATACTTTGGAAGATTATTTCAAAAATGCTTTAAAAGCTCTTTATGAAAAATGTTTGGGAACAGATCCAGCAAAAGATATAGATCATTATGCAGTTAGATTAAATGGAACTACAGATATTAGACATTTTGATAAAAAGTTTATATTAGATCAAAGTACAATATATAAGATTAACAAAAGTATAAATAAATATAACAGCAAATCACAAACTAAATTTAATACAATAAATTTATCTTTTAAAGAACCAGTAAACTTCTTTGATGTTTTCAATCAAATGTGGAAAAAAGCTACTAAAAATATAAATTGTAAGTTTAGTCCAGCTTTTTTGATGTTTTATGATTATACGGCTATAAGTGGATTATCAGATGCGTATGCAAAAGGAAAATTACCAAAAAATTATCATATTACCTTTAGTGCAAAAGAAGGTAATCTTAAGCAAATTATGAATGCACTTGCTAATGGAATTGGTGTTGCCTTGCCAATTTGGACAGGTGGATCTAAAAAAACCAATAAAATTGGTTTTCCAACAATGTGGTATCCATCAGGATTTAGTACAGGAATAGGATATAGAATAATTGATGGTGACCAATATGATGCAAGATTTTTAGATAAAAAAATACATAAAATACACCCTAAAGAAGGTTATATCATTGGACTTCGTGCAAAAGGTAAACTTGAAGATGTTCAAGTTTTAGATAGTGGATTCTCAGAAAGAATTCTTTTAGATGTGAAATATCCAACTAAAGATAAACTTACAGAATTTGCAAAAAGATATAACTTTAAAATTTTAGAAAACTCTCCAAACTTTGAAGATGCTAAAAATGACTTTATGACTTTGACTAATTCTCATTTAAATCCAAGATTTAATCCAAATGATCCAGCAATTAATAAAATTATATTAGAGCAAATAATTTATACTCTCAGAAGAAGTGATGTTATTATAAATAATTTGGGAAAACTTGGTGGCAGGGATTTTTATCATGCTCAAGAAGATAGAGGCATGGAAAGATTAATTGATTTAAAAGATTTAGATCATGATGATCTTCATAACATTGCTGGAACTAGTGCTAAAACAGACAAGGGTGTTGCAAAACAAACTTATTCTGGATCAAGTGCTAAAGTTGAAAAAGGAGAGCAGTTTAAAGTAAAAACAAATCAAACAAATATGCTTCCTCACACTAGTTTTATAGCATTGAGAAATAAATTAGATTATCTTAGAGATCAGAAAATTAAAAACAAAAATTTAAACACCAATCTTGCTTAATTTTTTGTAATAGTGTGGATCTTCTCTTAAGTGAGCAATTGCTATTTTTAATATTTTTGATTTATCTTTTCCAATCACATCAATATCTTTGCCCATTTTGCCAGCATGTTCTGATTCAGTTTCGTATCCTTTAAGTAATTCTTCTTTATCAAAAGGAAATATATCAAGATTTGCTTTTGTAGCTAAAGCATGAATATTTTTAAACGAAACTTCATTTAGAAACCATTCTTTAAATTTCATTTTTACTTTCTTTTTCAAAGTATTCGTCAGGAATACTATTTGATGTTATTGGATAGCCTTCTTTTAAACTTTTTTGTTCGTCTGGAGTTAAATAATTAACAACTTGATTTATGTCATTTTCATCTTGCAAATACAAATCAGATTCACTTCCATTTACAGTATAAAGGTATTTTTCTTTTTTTAGTGGATCTACTTCTCCTTTCCATATATGCAAATGACCCATTTTGTCCATTTGACATGTTACAGTTGAATAAAGCTGGCTTTCTTTTAAACCCATCCATTTGCTAAATAACATAATTACCTTTCTAATTTAAGATTATATATAATATTAATGATGATAAATTTCGCTATTTTAATAATGTTAAAGTACAGCATTTTTGTTGAAGAAATTAAATTTAAAAAAGTTATATTTGATTTACATGTTAAATATGATTTGAGAATCGTTGGAGATAACGACCCAACTACCATTGCAACTTTTTTACACGAATACAAACAAGCTAAAATTAATAATTATCCTGATATCGCATGGTCTTATAATTTTAATTGTTTTAATAGATTTCAAACTATGCCAATACTGGAATTTAATCGATCTTATCAAGCTTATTGTAAAATACAATTAAATTATGATTCAAGTAATTTTAATTATTGGAAAAATGCACTTAAAGAAGCAGAATATTTATACAGCATACATGATTTAGTAGATGATTCTTTTCATGAACATTTTAATTTGTTTAAAAGAAGAAAAGCTTTAAGCAAATTAAGAGACATAATTGGAGAAGAAAATTTCTATAATGGAATTTTACCTCCAATAGTTCCAGTTTGGAGATTTCAATTAATTGAGTGATGAATCTATTTAAATTCTTTCACTACCTCTAGGAGATTTTTGATTCTTTATATTTCTATCGTAAAAAGCATCTGTATTTCTACCACTATTTCCAGTTACAAAGTTTTTTATTTGTCCAAACATGTTAGGTTTATTTGTTTCTCCACCTGTCTTATCAATAAAATATTGCAAAGCAAGATATGACTTGCCTAGCATGTTTTCTATGTCTTGTTTTACTGATCCAATACCATGCATTCCACCTTGTACAGTTTTCTTGCTGGTTTTTATCAAATTGACTAATTCTCTTGCAAAATCATTAAGTAGGCCCATAACTCGATTGCCTTCTGATGAATCTTCCAATCCAAATTTGTTTTGAATCATAGTGATGACTGATGCAGCATTAATTAAAAAAGGGTCTTTTCCTTCAAAATCTTTCATGGCAGCATTTTGTAACTTACCAAATATTGCTTCCTTTGCAAAATTTTCTACCAAAATGTTTTGTTTACTTGCTACAAATTCATTAAATGTTTTCATCTTCATACCTTTTAATATTAAATCATCAATGTATTATATATATTATTAAAGGAAAAAAATGAATAAATTATTGAGTATTGTTTTTTTAACTTTTGTTTCAAATTTTGCTATATCGCAACAACCTAGATACAGATTTATATTACCTCCAACACCCCCACAGCCACCAATATTGAACAATACGGTTCAAGCTCAAATATCTAATCAAAACATTAATTTTAATACTGGAAGTAGTAGTGGTTTTGGTGGGGGGTTTGGCGGTGGCGGTTTCCAACAAAATACAGGTGGTATTCAAGGTACTGCACAATATACACAAAATAATACTCCAGGAATGCAAATCTCTAAACTTTATCAAATTCCACTTTCTACAGGTGGTGGATTTAGCCAAGGAGGTGGTCAATTTGGTCAAGGTGGCGGTGGTAACATGGTAGGTGGTGGATTCGGTATAGGAGGTGGTGGATTTGGTCAAGGTGGTGGTCAATTTGGTCAAGGTGGTGGTAACATAGTAGGTGGTCAATTTGGCCAAGGAGGTGGTACAGGTGGTCAAGCAGTCGGTATGGATAATCCTTTTTACCAAATGGCAATGCAAGGTATTATGTCTGGGGTTGGTGGTTCAGCATTTCAAAGCGGTGGTGGGGGCAATATGGGTGGACAAAATATGCGTGGTGGATTTGGTGGTGGCAATATAGGAGGTGGTCAATTTGGTCAAGGTAATATGGGTGGATTTGGTCAATTCGGAGGTGGTCAATTTGGTCAAGGTAATATGGGAGGTTTTGGTCAATTCGGAGGTGGTTTTAACAATGGTGGAAATGGAATTTAATTATTAAAAATCTTCCATATAAGTATCGAAAGATTCGGGATCACTATCTATTCTGCTAATAACAATGTCATTGTTTTCAAATTTAACATTGGGTATTTTTTTCCAAGTATAAGCTGCACCAATCTCATAAGTACTTGGATGGATATCAATTTCATAAACACCCTCTTGAAATTTTCCAATTGTGTAAACATGTTGTGTTCCACTTTGAGCAGAAACTGTGCCAGCATCAATTCCATGATCATTTAAAACACTTGCAATTTCATCTGCGATATTATGACAAATACCACCACCACCATATTCTTCATCATGTCCTTGATCATCTTGTTCCCAATTATCATAAATATCTTGGGCTTTTGATATCATCATTGGCCGTAAAGATTCTATTTCCTTTACGGATTTCAAAGGTTGTTCGTTTTCAATCCAATTTTTGAAATTCATGATTTAAATTTAGGCCCAATTAAAATATCACCTAATGCTTCTTCTTCACCGTTAATTTTGTCTTTGGCGATTGAACTTAAAATAGCCATGCTATCATTTAAACTTTTGGATACTTGATAACAACCAGTTATCGCTTGTTCAAAGTGTTTTCTTGCTAATGATGCATCATCTCTATACTCTGGAAATGCCCCTGCTATTCCACTAGCTCCAAAATTAGTTTCAAAAGCATTAGCTTTTTCATCAATATTCTTTATTTCATTTATGAAATTTGAAATAACTTCAATCATTTCATTGATATTTTTCGGCAAAATTATTTTTGAATGTTCAGGATCATATGCTGCGTTTTCATTCCACTCACTAAAGGTTTTCATTGTTTTTCCTTGTTTGAAATTAATGTATTTTATTTAGTATATCATAAAAAATATTTAAGGCAATGATCGAATAATTATTTATTTCAAGCCTTAATTTTAATACTTTGTCTTATTCATTTGGAAAACTTCTCTTCAATATTGTAAGTCCATTATTATTTGTATATTCTTTAAATATTTTCCATTCAGGATTCAATTCTAAAAATTCTTCAATGGCAGAAATCAATCCTGATTTTTCAGATTCAATCTTTACTAAATTACATATCTTTTCATCATTTTTATAGTTATTAAACCAATTTTCTTTGCTAATAACAGTTTCATCTGATTTTGAAAAAGAAACAGTATCATGCATTACAATGTAATTTTTAACTTTATTGGAAAAAAAGAACAACTCACATTTTAGTTGTGCATAAGCATGAAAGGTATCTATAAAAAGCATTTCGCATTCTGGTATTGTTTCTAACTTGAGAATATCACATTTATTAAATTTGAAATTAATGTTATTTTTTTCACAATGCATTTTCAATAGCATAAACCTATCAGGGTTTAATATTGATGCATCATTTATATCATACGAATGTAAGTTATTACAACCAGACACAGCTAAAGATACGGTGGAAACTATATTTCTTACACCAAATTCTACAACAGTATCGCATTCAGAGGCTAATTCTTTTAATGTTTCAAGGTGTTCGTTTATATCACTTGCTTGATTTTTTAAAATTGTAAATAAATCTTCTAACATAAAAAACTTTCTTCAAATTTAATTGATTTAATGTGTGATATATAAGAGTGTTATGAATTTTAAATTATGGATTGAATCTGAAGAAAAAGTTATGGGAATTAATATCAATGATTCCGAACAAGCTTTTACATCTCAAATATTAAGTGGCGAAAAAACAATTGAAACTAGAAAATCTAAATCATTAAGTCCATACATAGGAAAAAAAGTTGGACTTATTAGAACAGGTGTTGGACAGGCAACTTTAGTTGGCTATGCTACTGTAGGCACTCCTGTAATTTATAAAAATGCTATGGAATTTGATAAAGATTACAAAAAACACTTAGTTGACTCAGATTCTATTCACCACATAAGCAAATCAATTACAGGTCTTAAATGGGGATATCCTCTTACAAATGTTGAAAAAACAGAACCTGTTAAAATAACATCTACTGGTCGTATCGCAAGAAAGATAAATTTTCCTGTTGAATAAAACTTTTTAAGTTGTTTGCCACAATACACTTAAATAAAATATTAAAATATTATTAAAAAATCAATTGTAATTTTTTTGTGAAGATTAACAGAAATATAATTTTATCTTATAAATACAACAAAGATATAATTTGGTTGTTATTGAGGAAAAAGTTATGATAGCTATTCCCATTAAAAAACAAAAATCGGATTATGATTGCGGTCCTGCCGTTCTTCATTCTATTCTTTCATATTTTAAAGTTGCACCTGAAACTTATAAGGGTTTGATTAAAGCTTGCAAAACTACAAAAAGAAATGGAACTTCTCCAAGTAATATTATTGAAGTTGCTAAATCCTATGGATTGAACGCAAAAGAATATCGCAAGCTAAGCATTAACAAACTTCAAAAAATGCTTGATGATAAAAAACCTGTGATTATTGATATTCAGGCATGGGGCAAAGAATTTCAATATGAAAAATTAAATGCAGGACATTATGCCATAGCTGTAGGATATGATCTTAATAATGTATATCTAAGAGATCCTTTATATTGTAAAAAAAATAAATTAATCATTTCTAAAATAGATTTTTTAAAAAGATGGAAAGACAAAACACCTAATGGTGAAATATTAAAACAATATGCAATAGCTGTTTGGAAAAAATAACTTTTCGTGTATATAAAGTTAGAATAATACTTTAGAAAAGTGATTGACTAAATGATAATTTTTAAAAATTGGATTAAGATTAAAACATTATTTGAAACTGATGAAAGCTCATCAAGTGGTGAAGAAAATATATCTTCAATTGAAAATAAAAAATGGGAATTTACCAATATTACATATATTGGTCAAATAACACATTTCACAGTAAAACCATATCGAGAAGAACCTTCTAATTTCACCAAAGCAGCCCAAGCTGCTGCTTTTTATGCAAGAAAATTTAACATACCTTATCAAATTGTCTCTGGAAATAGTTATATGAATAAAGTTTTTTTTCTTGGTTATGCAAATAAAGATGAAATAGGAAAAACTCTTAACTACAACAATGAAGTAAACATTGCAATTGTTCTGCCGAATGGCCAAATTTATCAAACATTAGCTGTAAAAAGAAATAAAAAATAATTATGAAATTTAAAGAATGGCTTACTGAATCTTCAATTGAAATGAATCCTTGGGAAGCTATGGAAATCATGCAATTGCAAGATTTAAAAGGTCAAGTTTTAAATGCAAATGTTTTAAGAACTAAATTCTTTGAGCTTTCTAGAAAATACCATCCTGATCGAAACTTGGGTGATGATAATTCTTTGGAAATGATGGTTAAACTTAATAATGCAAATGCCACATTGAGTAAATTCATAGATAAGGTGTTGCCTTCTGAAAAACAAGAAACCCCAAGCTATTCCTCACAAAATGAACCATCTGATTTTTATGGTGGGTTTAAAAGAGGCAGACCAAAAGATTCTAAAACTGTAAGCGAACAAGATGTTATGGTTTGGTGTGAAGAAACATTGCAGAAAAATAGAACAGTATTGTTTTTTCGTCATCCATATACAGGGTTTGATTATGGATTTAGAATTGGAATTGGGCCTTATGGATCAAAAAGCTCAAGAAAAACACTTCCAGAAAATACTACACCAAAAGATTTGTTTGACATAATAAAACAAAGTATTGCCAATTTTCCAGATAGCTTAATTGATATTGGCCATTCAAAATTTGAATCCTATCTTACATTTTTAAATAAGTCTAATAATTTTAGTTCTATAAGTTTGGAAGCTAAAAAAACACCAGTTAAAAAAGAAGCTGGTGTTGGAATGAAAAGAGAAGAAATATTAATGTATTTTGAAAAACAAGGATTAACTGTTTTAAGACAAACAAAAGAAGCTGATTATTTTGGTTTTTATAATCAACCTACTCAAGAATCTACTTTTATTAGGGTAAAACAAAAAAAAGTAGATATTGTTTCTGTGCAAAAAGTTGATTATGGATATAAAAAAGTAAACAATGATGTTATGGTAACAAAAGAATTTTATTTTGGTACAGTTACCGAAAAAATATTAGATGCTTTAATCTTCGTGCTTAAAAGAAGATTAAAAGCTAAGTTTAATTACGAAACAGGAATTTAAAATGAAAAACTTTAAAGAATTTATTAAAGATTCAGAAAAAACAAATGAATCTTTTACACATAATTCAGAAATACCAAAAGATTTTGCTATGGCAGTTCATAATATCATGCATAACAAAGCAAGTCATCTTGATTGGGAAGAAATAGACAAAGTTAAAATTGGCCAATCTATGGCATGGATTAAATCTATCTTGACAGATAATCAAGTAACAGATATTGAAAAAGAATTGAATTGGTGGCGAGAACAATTGCATAGGCCAGAACACAATTAAATTCAATGAAATTCAAAAAATGGATAATAACAGAAGAATTGATTTCATCTTTGCCAAAAGATGATTCTGGATCTCCAATTGCATGGGAAGAAGATAACTACAGAATAACACTTTATATTACCAGTAATTATTTCAATGTTTATTTAATGCACAATGAAAAACCTTGGAAACAAATTGGTTCATTGAAAACAAAAGTATCTAATAAGAAAATAAAGGGTGATACCATTAAATACTCTGAAGTTATTAGCATCTCTCTTCATAAAGAACATCAACAAAAAGGTTTTGGTACTTTGCTTTATAAAATATTATTGAAATATTTACCAGATGAAATTGCTGGTATTGGATCAAATCTACTGTACAGAATAAATAAAAAAGCAATCCCTAAAATATATGAAAAGCTAGGATACCAATCTTATAATGATGGGGATTTTCAATTAATAAAAAACCCAAATAAAATACATATAATATGAAGATAATTTTTGAGGATTACTATGAAAACATTTTATGAATTTTTTGAACTTTTTGGCAAAAAGAAAACAGTTTTTGTTGATTATGTAAGTAATAAATATCAAGCTTATTACGATGATAATGATGAAAAAAAGAAAATATATGTTTATGGTGGACAAGACGAAGACGAGATTAGATCTAAAATAATTAAAAAATTTGGCAAGTATTTGAAACTTGTATGGGTTGGTGAAGATTATAAAAAACCATACTATTTTAAAAAATCAAATATTACTGAGTTTCCTAAAAAATAATGAATCTTAAATCAATTTTATCTTCAAGAAGCTTTATTAAAATAATTATATTATTTATCTCATTCATTGTAATGTATTTTACATTGAATATTATTTTATCAGATTTGATAAATGTTAAAAATTGCGATTGTGTAAAACACTAACTAACTTATATTAATACAATCTTTTAAAAGGAAAAAAATGGCTATCAAAATAACAGCTAAAGCAGAAAAAGAAATTCACCGTGTTGTAGATGATCAAAAAACACAAGACCCAACAGAAACTAACTTTTATGTAAGAGTAAAAGTCATAGGAGGTGGCTGTTCGGGATTTCAAACAAAACTAACTATAGAAAATGAAATCAACGAAAAACTTGATGAATCTTATGATATAAATGGAATTAAAGTAATAGTCGATAAAAGAAGTGCTATGTATGTTGGTGATGCCACTATTGATTTTCTTGACGATATGAATTCACATGGCTTTAAAATAGATAATCCAAGTGCAAAATCTACTTGTGGGTGTGGCAGTAGCTTTAGTATGTAATTTTTTGCAAGATGCTTATTTCTTTTGTATTTTTCTATAATCAAATTGGAGAAAAATAAATGTCTTTGATTAAGAAAGTTTTGGTTTTAGGAGCAGGAGGTTTTATTGGATCTCATTTAGTAAAAAAACTAAAAAATAAAGATTGTTTTGTAACAGGTGTAGATTTAAAACATCCTGAGTTTTCAAATACTTTGGCTGATAAATTTATAATTGGGGATTTGAAACAACAGTTTCTTTGTGATGAAATATTTAATGAGAAATATGATGAAGTATATCAACTTGCAGCAGACATGGGAGGTGCTGGTTATATTTTTACTGGTGATAATGATGCTAATATTATGACTAATTCAGCATTGATTAATTTAAATGTTGTAGAAAGGTGCTTTAAAAAACAAGTTGGAAAAGTTTTCTACTCTTCTTCTGCATGTATTTATCCTTCTTATAATCAATTAGATCCAGATAATCCAAAATGTTCAGAATATTCAGCTTACCCAGCTGCTCCTGATAGTGAATACGGATGGGAAAAGCTTTTTAGTGAAAGACTTTATCTTTCTTATCATAAAAATTACAAGTTAAATGTTAGAATTGCTAGGCTTCATAATATTTTTGGCCCTGAAGGAAGTTGGAATAATGGAAAAGAAAAATCTCCAGCAGCATTGTGTAGAAAAGTAGCAGAATCAAATTCTATTGTTGATGTTTGGGGGGATGGAAAACAAACTCGTTCTTTCCTTTATATTGATGAGTGCTTAGAAGGTATAGAAAAACTAATGGAATCAGATTTTATTGAGCCTGTTAATATTGGCTCAGATGAAATGATTTCAATAAATGACTTGGCTAGTATGATCATTGCAATATCAGGTAAAAAATTAACTGTAAATAATATAAATGGGCCAACTGGAGTAAGAGGAAGAAATTCTGATAACAAATTGTTCTTTGATAATATTGGATGGAAACCAAGTTGTAAATTAAAAGATGGAATAGAGAAAACATTTCATTGGATAAATAATCAAGTTTTAAAATATACTTATTAGAGCAGCTTTACTATGTAATTTTTACAAATGGAGCTTAAATGAATTTTATATGTATTTTACTAGATGATCTTGGATGGAATGATATTGGCGTTCACAATAAAAATATTTTAACGCCAAATATAAATGCTTTAACAAATGAAGCATGTGAACTTAAAAGAAATTATAGTTTTTCAGTTTGTTCCCCAACAAGAGCCATGATTAATACTGGCATTTATGCTTTTAAATATGGATATCAAACACTTATTCCAGCTTGGGGATATTATGGTCTAAATGAAAAATTAAAAATTATTCCACAATATTTCAAAGAAATAGGATACGAAACTTTTGCTATTGGCAAATGGCATTTAGGACACAACAATAAAAAATGGCTTCCTCACAACAGAGGTTATAATTATCATTACGGTTGTTTGACTGGCTGCATTGATAATATTTCTCATAAAGAAATGCCAAATAATATTTATGACTGGTCAGAAAATGGTAATCCTAATTATGATACAGGTTACACATGTGACTTAATTACTAAAAAAACTATTGATGTTGTAGAAAAAAACAAAGACAATAAATTTTTCATTTATTTAGCTTATACATCACCTCATCTTCCTCATCAATCACCTGAAAATTTTAATAAACTTTATGGCCATGTTAATGAACCAAAAAAATCATATTACAGCATGATAAGTCATTTAGACTATAATTTAGGTCTTATTTTTAAAAAACTTAAAGATTTAAATATTTACGAAGAAACACTTATTTGGATTCAATCTGATAATGGTGGGTGGACTCCTGATTGGGCAAATGGAGATAACTATCCTTTAAGAGATGGGAAATGCTCATTTTATGATGGTGGAGTAAAAGTATTTAGTTTGATAAAATACAAAGATTTAAAAATTAAGTCTTTTGAAGGTTTTTCTCATAGTGTAGACATTCTTCCAACTTTTTTAGATTTTGCAGGATATGATAAACCACTAGAAAACATTGATGGTATTTCTATTAAAAATGATTTGTTAAATGATACAAAAACAAAAAGAGATATTGTTTTAAACTTTTACAACAAAGATATGTGGTGTTTCATTATTGATGGAATAAAATTCATCAATCAAAAAGGTGTAATTGAATGTTATGATTTAATAAATGATCCAATAGAAAAAAATAATATTGTTGTTGCAAAATATGAAACTTTTAAAAGTAAAATTGATTTACTAATCAAAGAATGCAATGAAAAATTCATTGACTCTCCAAACCCTTGGCCTTCAATATGTAAAATAAAAGAAATATCTAAGACAGTAAAATATTGGGGGCAACCAGTAAAAAAATTAATAAAAGTTCAAAACGAAGTTGCTAATGATTGTAAAAAAGAAGATACTTTTTTGCAACTATCTGGATATGATATTTTTTACGATAAATAAAATAAATTATTTTATAAATACCTATGTGAACTATAAAAAGTAAATGATTTTCCCCAATCAATTACAACAACAAGGAAATAATTATGAACATAGCAATACTCGGAGCAATAGACGAACCAACTTGGCTTGAAGATATTCAAACTAAATTAATGGCAACTAATAAATTTCAATTAATTGATATTGTTGATGTTTTAAATTCTACACCAACTCTTTCAACTTTGTTGAACTATGACTCTTTATTGGTATATAACGATGAATCATACGATAACGGTGTTGCATTAGGAAATATAATTTCTGATTACATTGATACTGGAAGAGGAGTAGTCACTTCGGTTTTTGAAACAGCAGGGGAATTGGGCTATTTGCAAGGAAGATGGTATGATGAAGGATACTATGTTATTGATCCAGATGGACAGGAAAATGGTATTCAATTATATCTTGGAACCGTATTGCTACCCAATCATCCTATCATGGTCGGAGTTACTACATTTGATGGTGGTTCTAGTAGTTATTATGGATCAGGAAGTCTTTCCCTATATACTACAATAATTGCTAATTGGAGTAATGGGTCACCTCTTATTGCCGAAAAATCAAATAAAGATAATGGTGATCCAATAGCTGGTAAGTGTGTTGCTTTAAATTTTTACCCGCCTTCTTCAGATGTTAGAGGTGATTTTTGGAATCCCACTACTGATGGGGCAATAATAATGGCTAATGCCTTAGAATACGCAGCAGGAGTAGAAGTAGTAAATTACACAGTTCAATTGACTCCAGATGAAATTAATATAGATACTGAAGGTTCTTTAGATACTTCTATTTTTAACGGTGTTTCTAAACAAAGAACTATGAATAGCATAATTGTTAAAAATAGAAATAGTCAAAAAGTTGTAGGAAATTTAAAAGATGGTGATGCTTTTGATAATCAAATACAAACTTTAGCAAGTATTACAGGAGTTGTTGAATTGACTACAACAACAACAACGACTACAACAGCTGCACCTACGACAACCACAGTTTCTCCTACGACTACAACAGTTGCACCTACGACAACCACAGTTTCTCCTACGACTACAACAGTTGCACCTACTACAACTACAGTTGCACCTACGACAACCACAGTTGAACCTACGACAACCACAGTTGAACCTACGACAACCACAGTTGAACCTACGACAACTACAGTTGAACCTACGACAACCACAGTTGAACCTACGACAACCACAGTTGAACCTACGACAACAACTACTACAACAGTTGAACCTACCGCAGCACCATAATTTAATTCTTGATCAATTAGATTTAGATGGTATATGTTGATGGGGCTAACACTTGAATAAGTGTATTATGAATTATTGAAGAAAATAATAAAATTTTTACTTGTAAAAATATATACACTATATCTAAGTGTTTTTACAAAAGGAGACTACTATGGGTGCAACAAGTTCAGAAGGAGTAGGTCAAGGTTCAGTAACAAATATTTATCCAAAAATTTTAAATGATGTTGTAAGATCAGAAAATCTTGTTTCTTCAGGCTTTACTGGTATAGTAGATATTGTTGGTAGCAATACTAATACTTTAACTATTACAGCAGGGCCAAGTGATGGAGAGCCAAGTGATAATGCACAAGACTTGAATTTGTTTGGTGGAACTGGTAATTCAACTGGCGATAACGATGGTGGTGATATTGCTATTGTTGGTGGCTATGGTAATGGATCTGGCGAAGGTGGTGAAGTATTTATCGCTGGTGGTGAAGGTGGCCCAACTTCATCTTATAGCGGACAGGTAATCATTGAAGGTGGTTATGGTGCTGATGATGAGGTTGATGGTGGTGGTGTTTATATTTATGGTGGGCCAGGAAGTTATGACAGCGGAAATTTTGGCAATGGTGGCGAAATCTACATGGCAGCTGGTGAAGCAGCTAATGGCGGTGGTCAAGGTGGCGATTTTTCCATGTATGCTGGTGACGGTTCAGGAACTGGTAATGGTGGCGATTTTAGAATTGAAGCTGGCAGTTACAATGGTAATTCCTCGCAAAGTGCTGGAGATTTTTCAGTATTTGCTGGTACTGTTTATGGTGATGGCACTTCTGCTGGAAATGTAATTATTGCTGCTGGCAATTCGGCTTCTACTAAAAATGTAGCTGGTGGAGATATTACTATTAACTCAGGTAATGGTACTGTTAATGGTCGTGGGGGTGACTTGAGTTTGACTACTGGTAATAGCGTTGGCACAGATCGTGCTGGAGATATGTTTCTTACTTGTGGCACTAATTCTGGTGCTGGTAGAAATGGTCATATTTATATTCAAAGTATGACTAGAATGCCATTATATGCAAATAATACTGAAAGAGATGCTGCTGCTGGCACTCCAACTAACGGCATGTTCTGTTACAACACAGCGACAAGCAACATAGAAGTCTATGTTGGTGGAGCATGGAAGAGTGTTAACACATCTGCAATTGTTTAATTATAAATAAACTATTAAACTAAAAACTCTTTTTCATTAATTTGAAGAAGAGTTTTTTTGTTTTCACGCTTATATAAAACACATGGAAATTAATAAAAATTATTGGATGAATGAATTAATTCATCCTTTATCACCTAATGAAGAAGATGTAAAAATTTACAAAAATAATTTATTAAAAGGAAGTGTATTACTTTTAGGATGTACACATAAGTTAATAAATTTAAGTGATTGTCAAATGGATATAGATCCTTGGTATGAAGGATCAAATGTTATAGTACAAGAATGGACAACAAATAAAAAATCTTACACGAATATTATAGGAGATGGAGTTTTAAATTTTACTAAAGAGCTAACTGATAATTTATTATTAATGTGTGCTACTCACAGTAAAGTATTTGTAGCAAGATCATTTAATGATAAGCTACCAGAAATGAAGATAGCTAATTTCTTCCCAACCGAAAATGATTTTAATATAAAACCTACAAATACAATCAAATTTGACAAGTATTCTTTTTATATTTGGAATTTTTCTTAACATGAACGCAGATAGTTTAAAATTAATAAATAATTTAGAAAAGTCACAATGGAATTTTAAACCAGATTTTAATTTTATTAAAGATTTTAAAATTATGACAAGATCAGATTTACAAAATTTAAAAATGGAAAAAGGATATTACACATGTAAAAGTTCTGGATCAACAGGCGAACCAGTTTCAGTTGAAAAGTCATATTATGATCATGTGTGGTTTGCTGCTAGTAATCTAAGAGAGATTATTTGGAGAAAATGGGATGTCTCTAAAAACATGGCAGTAATTAAACCTAACATTAATATTTGTGATATGAATTCTTGGGGGCTTCAAGCAAAAAATCAAGGTAATGTATATTGCATGAATTATCAACCAATTTCAGTAATGCAGAAGTGGTTAGAAGAAAAGAACCCACATTACATTAGTTGTTTGCCTTCTATATTAAAGCAATTAGATTTATCTAAAATTAGTAATTTTATAGATAGCAAAGGAACTGGTGAAAAAGGTGGTACGAATTATTCAAGTGAAGAATGTGGAACAATAGCACTTACTTGTCCAGATAATAAAAGTGTATATCATGTAATGGAAAATCAAATCGTTGAAGTTGACACAGATGGAGGATTAATAATATCAACTCTTTCAAACAAATATATAAGAAGATATAAACATGGAGATCATATTGAATTAGGTACTTGTAATTGCGGTAGATCATTGCAAACTATAAAAAAAATACAAGGCAGAACAAGGAATATGTTTGTATTGCCAAACGGTGATAAAAAATGGCCTTTGATTGGAAGTTTAGAATTTGATAAATTTGGTATTAAAAGATATAAAGCAATACAAGTATCATTAGATGAATTAGAATTACATATAATAGCTAATCCTTTAAACGATAGAGAAATTGAATTAATTAAATTAGTTCAAGATAAATTAGATAGTTCAATTAAAGTTAACATAAAATATGTTGAAAGTTTCCCATCTTATAAACATGAAGAATTTGTATGTTTGATTAAATAATAAATCAAAAAAATAATATATAAATTATGTCTTAGTGTTTTCACAAAGGAGAATATTATGGGTGCTTCAAGTGTTACAGGTGTTGGCAATGGTGCAGGAGAGCCTAATAAAGGGCCGTTAAACAATAGAACACAATATGTTTCTATTTTAGATCCACATGTTGTTTATAGTGGAACTGTTTATATTGAAGAAGGTAGTAATGGAGAAGCTAATGTTGAACTTCCTGAATATGTTTGGGATGTTCCAGAAAAATTAACTATTGTTACCGCTGGCAAAGCTTGGGGTCGTTATAAAAATGTAAATGGTGATGGTCTTGTAACTAGTTTTACCATCTCAGGAAACAAAAAAAGAGATGTTGATTTCTTAGTTATCAAAGATGCAAACGGTAAATTTGTTGATGGCGACTATGATAATTAATTTCATTATAGGTGAATATTATTACACCTATTGATAATTCTTTTTGGCAAGAGTTAAATAAAAATACATCCCCATGTGGACATCACTTGAAACATGGGGAAACTCTTCTAAGATGCAAAATGGTTGATGAAAGTACTTTTAAATTAATAAAAATAATTTCATTCAATCCTTTTGAGGCAAATAGAACTTGCAAGTTTTTATGTAATTTAGCTGATAAATATAAAATTACAATGTTAGGAATAGCTTATCCAACATTAGTTGGGCCTTCTGTTACAAAAACAGATAAGTTTTTTTTGGGAATGAACCAAGAAAAATTATTAAAATGGTACAAAAA